>Ga0116147_1000033_pt1 | contig 149539 bp, 150 predicted proteins | sample AD_JPNHG3_MetaG_FD_89749 | JGI IMG/M metagenome (GOLD analysis project Ga0116147, IMG submission 89749) | Active sludge microbial communities of municipal wastewater-treating anaerobic digesters from Japan - AD_JPNHG3_MetaG | ecosystem: Engineered > Bioreactor > Anaerobic > Digestate | place...
TTCCAGGGCCTGGCGCTCGATGCTCATGTTCCGGTGGATGATGCCGATGCCGCCCTGCTGGGCCATGCAGATGGCGGTGCGTGATTCCGTGACCGTGTCCATGGCGGCGCTGACGATCGGGATCTTCATGGCGACATTCTTCGTCAGATGAGTCGAGGTGTCGACATCTTTCGGCAGGATACTCGACAGGGCCGGCATCAGAAGAAGATCGTCGAATGTCAGGGCGTCTCTCACCTGATCTTCCAGCATGATAAACCTCCGTCTTGAAATGCGGAACCCCTCGCCCGCGGCGGGCCTGACGGGATCACCCCCGGGGCATGGTCTTTCTCCCTAGGAGTCGTGATTCCGTATATAATATTTCTTCCCGTTCAGGTCGAGGAAGAAGTCCTCCCTCCCCTCTTCCTGCGCGAAATAATCGGCGATCTGGTAATAGCTCGCCCTGAGAAAACGCGCCGGAAAACGCTTTTCCTTGACGTCGCAGTAAAGAACATTCTCCCGGCCGATGCGGACGGTCTCCGGTGCGAGCTCCTCACATGTTTCGTCGCTCAGGAAAAGAAGGAGTTTCTCGTCACCGTCTTCAGCCGAACCGGCGTGGTACACGGCGCGAACCACGAAGGCCGTGTCTTCCACCTCCACGGATGCGATATCATTGGCATATTCGATATAGTACCCCCCTGAATCATCCCGGTGGAGGTTCTGGTAGAAGAGGTTGACGATTTCCTTTCGGAACATCTCAGCCCCTTTATAGTACCACACGCCTTCTTTGTCGATCCGGATGAAGCTTGGGGGCAGATCCTGGGCCTTGACTGTCATGCGGGGATACTCTGGGAGTCCTTTTTTTTTGAAATATCGCTCTTGAGTCCGGTGGAATTCGTAGGGACCTGCGAAAGGAATCAGCCGGCGGGCCGCAGACCGCCGACCCGGAGCGCTTCGCTGTCGAGCAGGATCGTCACCGGCCCGTCATTGACGAGCCGGACCTTCATCATGGCCTGGAATTCGCCCTCCCGTACACGGTTCATTCTTGCCCGGGCCGTCTCGACGAAGTATCGGTAGAGATCCCTGGCCGCCTGCGGGTCGGCGGCATCGGTGAATGAGGGCCGCCGCCCTTTCCGGCAATCCGCCCAGAGGGTGAACTGGGATACAACCAGCAGCTCACCGCCCGTCTCGAGGAGGGAGAGGTTCATCTTGCCTTCGGCGTCTTCGAAGATTCGAAGGTGGATGATTTTGTCCAGCAGGTATTCGGCATCCTCCCGGGTGTCCCTTCTTCCCACACCGAGCAGGACGAGGATCCCCTTTCCGATCCGGGAGATCTCCTTTTGATCCACGGTGATGGAAGCCTCTCCGACGCGCTGGATGAGCGCTCTCATGGGTGACCCTGTCCGCTGCGGTTTGGGGGATGTTAGCAACAAACCTGTTTCCCTTCAAGCCTTTTCTCTCTTCGCACCGAAGGCCCGATCGCTTTTCCCTTGTTCGGCGAAACGCAACTTGCTATATCTTATCCGTGTCTGCAAAAAAGAAAACATGTCTCCTGATCAACCCCTGGATTCAGGATTTTGCCGCCTATGACTTCTGGTTGAAACCGCTCGGCATCCTGTACATCGCCTCCTTCCTCAGGGCCTGCGGTTACGGCGTCGCCTTTCTGGACTGCCTGAACATCCTTCACCCGGCTCTCCCCTCACAGATGCAGGTCGGGGGTTTCAAAAGACATCCCTCGGGTCGGGGAAGCCTCCCGAGGGAAATCATCCCACGCCCGGCGGCTCTGGCGTCGGTTCCCCGCAGATACAAGCGATACGGCATCACCCCACGCATGTTCCGGGATGATCTCCGGGCACTCCCCCGGCCGGATCTCATCCTTGTGACCTCCATGATGACCTACTGGTATCCCGGCGTGTCGGAAGCCATTCGGTTCATCCGCGACGTCTTCCCCGGTGTGCCGGTGATCCTCGGTGGAATTTACGCGACACTTTGTCCTGACCACGCCGTTCGCGCGAGCGGCGCCGACTGGGTGCTGCCCGGCGAGGGAGAAGCGGCCCTCGCCGGCTGGATCAGGGATCATTTCGGCGATCGGTCCGTCGCGGAAACCGGAAGCCCAAACCTGGACGCCCGTCCTTATCCCGCTTTTGATCTTCTGCCCGTCAAAGACCAGCTTCCGATCATGACCTCCAGGGGCTGCCCCTTCCGCTGCAGTTACTGCGCATCGCACCTCCTGAGAAAAGACTTCCGGTGCAGGGATCCCATCCGAGTCGTCGACGAGATCGATCACTGGCACCGGCTCTACGGCATCCGGAACTTCTCCTTTTACGACGACGCCCTCCTGGTCGGGGCGGGGCAGCGGGCCGTCCCGATGATGCGGGAGATCATACGGCGGGGTCTCGACTGTGATTTCCACTGCCCGAACGGCCTGCACCTGCGGGAGGTCACCGCCGAGGTCGCAGGACTCCTCCATCGGGCCCGTTTCCGGACCATCCGCTTCGGCCTTGAAACGGCCTGCGAGACGCGTCAGGAGACAACGGGAGGCAAGGTGACCAACGAGGAATTCCGCCGCGCCATCGCCTACCTGAAAGAGGCGGGTTATCGCCCGGAGGACATAGGGGTTTATATCCTCTGCGGTCTTCCGCACCAGGAGGCGCGAGAGATCCGGGAGTCTATCGATTTTGCGAAATCCTGCGGGGCAAGACCCGTCCTTGCCGAGTTTTCACCGATCCCCGGTACGCCGGTCTGGGAAGAGGCCGTCGGCGCATCGTTCTACCCCATTGCCGAGGAGCCTCTCTTCCACAACAACACCCTGCTGCCCTGCCGGAGCGAAAGCCTGACACCGGAGGTCTACCAAGAGCTGAAGAGGCTCTGCCGGAACCGCTAGACGCGGTTTTCCTCTTGCATCGACGGCGAAAAGCCATTATATAGAAACCCTTGCATTGCCATGGGTGGATTTTTATGACACACATCTTCTGGATCAGGCAAATCACCATCGCTCTTTTGTCCCTGTTGTTCCTGCTGTTCGGCGTCTATCTCCTCTTTTCGGCCTATGGCATGAAAAACCCCCACGAGTTCATCATGACTTTCTTCGCGTCGAACCTCATCATCCTGATCAGCTTGGTGGGACTCTCCTACCCGGTGTTCAAGATCTTTTCGCATCTGAAATCCCTCAAGACCTGAGGACGGAATGAAACCGATGTCCCTCATCGATAAAAGGACGCTCCTCCGTACCTGGCTCCCTCTCCTGGCACTGATGGCAACGTTTGTTTTCGCGCCGTCGTCTGCGCCTGCCTGCGATCTCGAGAAAAAGGTCCGGAAATACGAACTGGAAAACGGTCTCGTCGTCCTTCTCCTGGAGAGGCACGTCAACCCCACCGTGTCCTTCTATATCCGCCACCGGGTCGGAGCCCTCGAAGAGGGTGAAGGATTGACGGGAACGGCCCATCTCCTCGAACACATGCTCTTCAAGGGGACGAAGACGATCGGGACGAAAGACTACCGCAGGGAGAAGAAAGTCCTGGACGAAATCCGCAAGACGGGAAACGCCCTCGATCTGGAGCGTCTCAAGGGCGAGCAGGCCGACAAAAAGACCGTCGAGCGTCTGTCTGCCGAACTTCGCGAACTCCAGACCCGGGCCAAGGGCCTGATGGTCGATAATGAAATCGACAGACTTTACACCGAAAACGGCGCCGTCGATCTCAACGCCTCGACGGGCCAGGACCTGACGACCTATCATGTGAGTCTGCCGGCCAACAAGGTGGAACTGTGGGCCCGGATCGAGTCCGACCGGATGGAGAACACGGTTTTCCGCGAGTTCTACTCTGAGCGGGACGTCGTCAATGAGGAAAGAAGGCAGACCGTCGAATCGGTTCCCAAGCGGAAACTCATGGAGCTTTTTCTGGCCACGGCCTTCAAGGCCCATCCTTACCGGCGACCGATCATCGGGTGGCCCTCGGACGTTTCTTCGCTCCCCATCGACTACGTCGAGCGGTTTTTCAAGACCTACCATGCACCGAATAACACCGTCATCGCCGTCGTCGGCGACATCGATCCGGCCGCGACCCTGAAGGTTGTGAAGAAATACTTCGGCGCCATCGGCCGGGCGCCGCTCCCTCCTCTCCGCGTGACGACGGAGCCGCCGCAGGCGGGCGAGAGGCGCGTGGAACTCCTGGCCGACGCGAACCCCTACCTCCTGATCGGCTATCACAAACCCGCCCTCCCCGCTTTCGACGACTACGTCTTCGACGTCATCGACGCTCTTCTGACCCGGGGCCGGACGTCCCGGCTTTACAGGGCTCTGGTGGAGGAGCGGGGTCTCGCGGAGAGCATCGACACGGCAAACGGCTTCCCGGGCTCCAAATATCCCAACCTCTTCGTCTTCATGGCCGCGCCGCGGCACCCGCACACGGCAAAGGAGCTCGAAGATGCGATTTATGAGGAGATCGAAAAGTTGAAGCGTGAGCCGGTGACCGCCCGGGAGCTCGAAAAGGTCCTGAACCAGTTCCGGGCCGACCTGGTCCGTGACCTCGACTCCAACAGAGGACTGGCGAGCAAGCTGTCCTATTACGAGGCGATCGCCGGCGATTTCCGTTACATCACAGGGCACCTCCAGGTCGTCGAGTCGATCCGGCCCGAGGACATCATGAAGACCGCCCGGACCTATCTCACCTCCGAAAACAGGACCGTCGCCACGGTGGTCCGAAAGGAAAAACCATGAGCGCCGGGCGGCTGTTCTTCATCTTCCTGATCGCGGTCCTCCTGTTGCCCCCGGGTGACGGGAACGGAGCTCCGCCCCTGCCGGACCCGCAAAAGCTGAAATACCCCGCTCTTACTTTTTCTCCCCCGGAGCCGCAGCGCGTCGAGCTCGAAAACGGCATGGTCCTTTACGTGCTCGAAGACCGGGAATTGCCCGTGGTCAACATTTCGGCCGTCATCCGGACCGGGTCCGCCTACGACCCGGAGGGGCGGGAGGGGCTCGCCGACCTCACGGCCCGTGTCATGAGGACGGGCGGCACGCGGAGCATGACCGGGGACGAAGTCGACAATCTCCTCGAATTCACCGCCGCGACCCTGTCGCTCTCGGCGGGGACCGACGCCGCCACGGCCGATTTCTTTGTCCTGAAAAAGGACTTCGACCGCGTCTTCGGGGTCTTTGCCGACATCCTGATGGCCCCCGCTTTCAATGAAAAAAAGCTCGAACTGGCCAAGAACCTCAAGATCGAGGAATTGCGGCGAATTGCCGACGTCCCTCAGAAACTGGCTTTCCGGGAGTTCCGGAAAGTGCTCTACAGCGGAAATCCGCGGGGGCGGCTGTCGACCGTAGAATCCATCGGCCGCATTGAAAGGGAGGATCTGGAAGGATTCCACCGTCGGTTCTTCTCCCCCCGCAACGTCATGATGGCCGTCTCCGGCGATATCGACGGCAGGGAGATCGTAGAGAAATTCCGCCGTCATTTCGGGTCCTGGCGGGGTGACGGGCCCGTCAGGGATGTCCCGCCGCCGGGAGAAAAACTCTCCGCTTCGATCCACTATCTCCAAAAGGAGGGGCCTCAGTCGACGATCATCATCGGGTTTCTCGCCCCCGAGAAAAAGAGCGACGATTTTTATCCCTTCACTCTTCTCGACTTCATTGTCGGAAGCGGCGGGTTCCGGTCCCGGATCTTCAGCGAAATCCGCAGCAACCTGGGGCTCGCCTACAGCGCGGGCAGTTACTACGAGGGCCGGACGGGGTACGGTGTCTTCGGTTCCTATGCCATCACGAAATCCGATGCCACAGGCAGGGTTTTCGCCCGGCTGCAGGAAATCCTTAAGGACGTCACCCGCCGGAGGGTCGGGGAAGAGGAGCTCCTCTGGGCCAAGCGCTCGATCGTCAACAGCTTTATCTTCTCCTTCAGCTCGACCGACATGATCGCGACACAGCAGATGATGATCGAATTCCTCGGCCTCCCGCCCGGTTATCTCCGCGATTATCGCGGCCGCATCGAGGCTGTGCCGCCGGAAGACCTCCTCCGGGTCGCGGTGCGATACCTCCGCGGCGATCGAGCAACCGTCCTGATCGTCGGCGACGAAAAAAATTTCGACCGTCCCCTTTCCTCCTTCGGGGACGTGAGGAAAATAGAGGCAAAGTAGACCATGATCGATCGTTCCCTTTATCAGAGAATCGCGGGACGTATCGACTCCTACCGTGATGACATGGTCCGGATGCAGATCGAACTGACGGCCATCCCGGCTCTGGCCCCCGAAAACGGGGGGGACGGGGAGGAGAGAAAAGCCGCCTATCTCGCGAAGCGGCTCCGATCCCTGGGTTTCGACGGCATCGAGGAGCATCGGGTTCCCGACGACCGGGTGTCCTGCGGATACCGTCCGAACATCGCCGTTCATATCCAGGGGAAACGGCCGGACGGGAAGGTCTGGATCCTGACCCACCTGGACATCGTCCCGCCGGGGGAGCGGACAGCCTGGGAGAACGATCCCTACCAGGGTTTCGAGCGCGACGGCCGCGTTTACGGCCGCGGCACGGAAGACAATCAGCAGGACATGGTGGCCTCGATCTTCGCCGTCAAGGCCTTCCTCGACGAGGGAATCCGGCCCGAACGCCCGATCGGGCTCGTCTTTGTCGCCGATGAGGAAACGGGAAGCAAATGGGGCATCGATTATCTGGTCACGAACGGCAGGATTTCCGTCCATGAAACCGATCTCGTGGTCATCCCCGATTTCGGAAACGACGACGGCTCCATGATCGAGGTGGCGGAAAAGAGCGTGCTCTGGGTCCGTTTCCAGACGAAAGGCAGGCAGTGCCACGCGAGCAAACCCTCCCTCGGGAACAACGCCTTCCTGGCGGCCTCGAACCTCGTCGTCAGGCTTCAGACGCTGCACACCCTGTTCGACGCCGTGGACCCGCGCTACGACCCCCCCGGGAGCACTTTCGAGCCGACGAAAAAAGAGGCCAATGTTCCGAACGTCAACACGATCCCCGGCGACGACATTTTCTACCTGGACTGCAGGATTCTGCCGGACTATTCTCTGGACGACGTGCTCGGGCGGATGCGGACCATCGCCGATGAAGTTGAAACCGCTTTCGGCGTCCGCATCGAAATCTCGACGATCCAGAAGCTTCAGGCCCCGCCGCCGACTCCGGACAACGCACCGGTCGTCCGGGCCCTCCAGGAAGCCGTCAGGGAGGTGTACGGCGTCTCGGCATCTCCCGTGGGGATCGGCGGCGGAACGGTGGCCGCCTTCTTCCGCAGCGGGGGGTTTCCGGCCGCCGTGTGGAGCCGGATCGGCCAGAACGCCCATCAGCCCAATGAAAGCTGCCTCATCGAAAACATGATCGGAAACGCCAAGGTCTACTGCCGCCTTTTCCTCCAGCCCTGAGGAGACCGTAAAACCGGTTGCAATGAAAGGGCTAACATGTTAGCATCCTTATGAAAATCAGACGGAAAAACCGGGTCTTTTATTGAAGGCACAGCTGGAAGATTTATCCCTTCGCAAGTTAAGCTTTCCCAACAACAGCGTCCTGCGCCTTCTTTTCGGCGAACGGGACCAGCACATCAAACTCATCGAAAAGCTTCGGAAGGTGAAGATCTCCGTCCGGGGGAACCAGGTCTCCCTCTCGGGGGACCGCTTCGACGTCGACCTCACCGAACGGCTCCTCGTCCAGCTCTACGGCCTCATCGAAAAGGGCTACCCCGTCTTTTCGACCGATATCGATTTCGCCCTCCGGATTCTGACGGAAAACAGATCCACCCACCTCGAGGATATCTTCCTCGACCGGGTCTTCATCTCCTCGAAGAAACGGATCATCACCCCCAAGAGCATCGCCCAGAAACAGTACATCGACGCCATCCGGAAGCACGACATGGTGTTCGGGATCGGCCCGGCGGGCACGGGAAAGACCTACCTCGCCATGGCGATGGCGGTGGCCTACCTCATCGACAAGAAAGTGAACCGCATCGTCCTGACGAGGCCGGCGCTGGAGGCCGGCGAAAAACTGGGCTTCCTCCCCGGCGATCTGGCCGACAAGATCAACCCCTATCTCCGGCCGCTCTACGACGCCCTGTACGACATGATGGATTTCGACAAGGCCATGGATCTCACGGCCAAAGGCGTCATCGAGGTCGCTCCGCTCGCCTTCATGAGAGGGCGCACGCTCAATGACTCGATCGTAATCCTCGACGAAGCGCAGAACACCACCTCCGAGCAGATGAAGATGTTTCTCACGAGACTCGGGTTCGGCTCGAAGGCGATCATCACGGGGGACGTGACCCAGACCGACCTGCCCTCCGACAGGACCTCGGGCCTGATCGAGGTGGAGGGCATCCTGGGACAGACACCGGGTATCAGCTTCATCTATTTCACCGAGATCGACGTGGTACGGCATCCCCTGGTTCAGGACATCATCCGCGCCTACAACCACATCGACCGGAAAAAGGCGCGGCCCAGGGAAACCTGACCTGCCGTCGCTTTCCACGAAAAAAATCCGGGATCATCCATGGCCGTCATCATTCAGAACAGGCAGGCGTCCCCAAAAGTCGATATCCCGGCCCTTCGTCGTTCCGCCCGGACGGTCCTGAGATACCTGGGCCGCCCCCGGGACGAAGTCAGCATCCTGCTCGTGGACGACCGGGAGATCCGGGACATGAACAGGACCTACCTCAAGCGGGACCGTCCGACCAATGTCATCGCCTTCCCCATGCACGAGGGCCCCTTCCGGGATCTTCACCCGCGGTTGCTGGGCGACGTCGTTATTTCCATAGAGACCGCCGCCCGTGACGCGGCAAAGGAAGGGGTGACCCTCGAGGATGAAATTCTATTTCTTATGATCCACGGCGTGCTCCATCTCCTCGGCTACGACCACGAGGGAACCGGGGCCGACGGCCGACGCATGAGGGACCAGGAGCGGAGGGTCTTCGACGCCGTGAAAAACACCGCCGGGAAATAAAAAAAGCGACGCCGGTTCCCGGCGTCGCCCGATCGTGCGATCTTCAGGATCGGATCACCCCCCCGCATCGATCTTGGCGGTCTTGATCCTGATGACCTGCCCTGCTTTCAGTTGATCGCTTTTCAACTGGTTCAGCTTACGGATCTCCGACGTCGTCGTGTTGTACCGCGATGCAAGCGCGTAGAGCGTGTCGCCTTTCTTCACCGTATAGGTGACAACGCCCTGACCGGCCGCAGGGGCCTGCCCCGTCTTCCTGGCCTGCACCTTCTTGGGCGCCTTCGTTTTCTTCGGCGACGCGGCCAGAGGCACCCGGATGACCTTGCCCGATTTCAGCTTCGCATCGGCACCCAAGCCGTTGTAGGCGAGAATGGTCCTCGCCGGCACGCCGTACTGCTTCGAGATCGTCTGGGCCGTCTCGCCCGGTCGGACACGGTGCTTGACATATCTTTTCCCCTTCACCCGCTCGTAAAGGGGCGGCTTGGCCTCCGCGATCTGATTCTCCACCATGGCATACTGTCTGCCGAGTCCGACGGGAATCTTCAGGCTGTACTCCTTGTCGGGGGTCTGCTGGTGGCGCAGCTCCGGGTTGAGAAGCGTCAGGGTCTCTTTCGGAATGTTGAGGTTCACCGCGACATCCTGAAGGCGCATGCTCTTGCCGGTCTTGACGGTTTCATATTCGATCGGGCAGGCCATGTCCCCCTCGAGGTCCATGCCGTATTTCTTGGGGTTCCTGATGATGTGCAGGGTGGCGAGGAAGCGCGGGACGTACCGTGCCGTCTCATAGGGAAGCATGTGATAGAGGTCCCAGAACCGGTCGAGATAGTTGATCTGCTGCGTCGAGATAACCTTCAGCACCCTCCCCTCCCCGCAGTTGTAGGCGGCCAGAACGGTGAGCCAGTCCCCGAAGATGCCGTGGAGATCCTTCATGTAAGCGATGGCCGCCCGGGTGGATTTCTCAACGCTCATCCGCTCATCCACCCAGAGGTCACGATTCAGCCCGTACTTGTACCCCGTCGAGGGAATGAACTGCCACAGGCCGAGGGCTCTCGCCCTCGAAAGGGCGTGGACCTGGAAGCCGCTTTCCACCAGAGGAAGCCAGGCCAGCTCCTGGGGCAACCCCGCGTCCTTGAGATAGCCCTTGACGGTGGGCAGATAAAAGCCGGAGCGCTGGTAAGACCGGATGAAGAAACTCCTCTCGATCGTCTGAAAGGACCGGATCTCCTTTTCCACGTCCTCATTCATCAGGAGGGGTATTTCGCTGCGCCGGCCGTTCGTGAGACCGCTCTTGGAGGTGTAGATCTGCACGATGCGCATGGAGATCATCAGGCGGAGGTCATCCTTCTGGCGGGCCAGGGTCGATTCCCCGTTGACATCCAGAAGAAGCCCGTAAGCCTGGTCGAGGGTTTTGAGCGCCCGCTCGATATCCCCCTTCCGGCGGTACTCCTCCGCCTGCTTGAGAAGGATGAGGGCATCGTCCGTCTCGTCGTCCGGTTCGTCCGTTGCGACGTCCGCCGAATCGACCTGGTGGTCCCGTCCCGTCTCCGTTCTGACCTGGGAAAGACCGTTTCGATGATCCGCCTCGCCAAGCACCTTTTTGATCGCTTCTTCAGGGGGACAGTCTGCTCTGTTCCCGGCCGCCGGTGCCGGGACGCCGCCAGACGTGGAGAGCTGAACGGGCTTCTCGGACGAACCCTCTCTCACCAGCCGGCTTTTCTTTTTCGTCTGGACGGTCTTCGAGTCCGGACTCCCGGACGCCGTGACGGGGGGCGTGGTATGGGCACAGGAGATCAGGAATAGAAGGAGGATCGGGAAAATCAACCGCTTCGCAAACGACATCAGGGAAAACTCCTTGAGATGAATTCTATGGTTTGCTGGCGGGACTCGCGCGGATCCCGCAATCCTCATACCGGCGGCAAGGCCGGCCGCGGCCCCAAGCCCTTTCTTTTCTTCTCCGCTTCCGATGTTCTCGGTGCATCTACCAGACCTCCGCGCGGAATGTCAAAGATTATTTGCCTTTTACCGGCGGGTCGGCAGCGCAAGACCGCGATTTTATTACCCGGCGCCTATTCTATGCAAAAAAAGAGCCTTTCGGGGGCTTCCGGCGGTTAAATGAACCCCGCCAATGAAAAAACAAGAGGATTTCAACCCGATGCCGCCGCTTCACTCAAAAGGTAAGCCTCGATGAAGCCGTCGATATCCCCGTCGAGCACCCGCTGGACGTTTCCGACCTCAAGGTTGGTGCGGTGATCCTTGATCAGTTTGTAGGGGTGGAGCACGTAGGATCGGATCTGGCTTCCCCAGGCGATGTCTTTCTTCGACGAGTGCAGCGTATCCATCTTTTCTTCCTGCTCTTTTTTCTTGAGCTCGAAAAGTCTGGACCGGAGCACCTTCAGGGCCATCGCCTTGTTTTTGTGCTGTGAGCGTTCGTTCTGGCACTGCACGACGAGACCCGTGGGGAGATGGGTGATCCGGACGGCCGAATCGGTCTTGTTCACATGCTGTCCCCCCTTGCCGCCAGCCCGGTAGGTGTCGATCTTCAGGTCTTTTTCATCGATATCGACGACGATTTCCTCATCGACCTCGGGATAGACGAAAACAGAAGCGAAGGATGTGTGCCGGCGGCTGCCGGCATCGAAGGGAGAAATGCGGACGAGCCGGTGGATGCCCGACTCGGCCTTGCTGTACCCGAATGCGTATTCCCCCTCGATGTGGAGGGTGACACTCTTCACCCCGGCTTCCTCACCGGACTGGTAATCCAGAATCCGGGTCTTGAAGCCCTTCTTTTCCGCCCACCGCAGGTACATCCGCAGGAGCATCTCCGCCCAGTCCTGCGCCTCCGTGCCGCCGGCGCCGGCATGGACGGTCATGATGGCGTTCTTCCCGTCTTCGGCCTGTCCCAGGATGGCCTTGATCTCTTCGTCCCTGACCGCCTCCAGCAGCCTGTCGCCGTCGTCGTCCATCTCCGCCAGGGCCTTTTCATCGTCCTCCTCCCGGGCGATCTCGAAAAGCTCCTCGAGGTCCCGCGCGTCTCCTTCGAGTCCGGCAAACCGTGCGAGGGTGGCCTCCAGCCGGTTCTTTTCCTTCAAGAGTTCTCTGGCCTTTTCAGGCTGATCCCAGAGATCCTGCCTCGCGGTGACCTTTTCCAGTTCCCCCAGCCTCTTCCGCCGGTTTTCTATTTCAAAGATAGCCTCGAAGGGTTTCCAGTTTTTTTCGGATCTCTTTGATTTTGCCCGGTAGATCTTCAAACATTTATGCGCTCCTCCCTCTTTTCATAATGCCTATCATAACGAAAAAAGCCATGCAGAGATAGACAAAAAGATCCCCGAATCGGGAATAAAAGGTTCGAACATCCATGACACCAAAGACGCCATCCAGGGTCGTCGTTTCAAAAAGGCCGGTCTGAGAGAGGATCTCTCCCGTCGGCGCGATGAAGGCACTGATCCCGGTATTGGCCGCCCGGATCACGAAGAGCCGGTTCTCCACCGCCCGGAACGTGGTGATCGCCAGATGCTGGTATGGGGCTGATGACGTCCCGAACCAGGCATCATTCGTCAGGTTGACCAGCAGAGAGGCACCCTTCTGCCGGTAGGTCCGGCTGATCTCCGGGAAAATCGCCTCGTAGCATATCAGAATCCCGGCCCTGGCACCGTCCAGGGCAAGGGGCTCGAGGTTCTCACCGGGCAGAAAGTCCCCGATACCGACGGCCAGTTTCTCGATAAAGGGGAAAAAGGGCCTCAGGGGCACGTATTCGCCGTAGGGGACCAGGTGGACCTTGTCATACCTGCCGAGCACCTCCCCCCCCGGCGACAGGAGATAGGCGCTGTTCTGATAGTGCAACCGTCCGTCGACCTGCCGGTGGCTGGGGCTCCCGAAGATGAGAAAAGCCTGCGTGCTTTCGGCCACGGAAAGGACTTCCCTCTGTTTGTCATCGGTCTGCTGGAAGAAGAAAGGCGTGGCCGTCTCCGGCCAGACGATCAGGTAAGGACTTCTCGCGGCGGCTTTCCCGGAATACTCCACATATCTGCGAATCGTTTCCTCCTGGAAACGGGGATCCCACTTGACGCTCTGATCGATGTTTCCCTGCACGATCGAGGCGGCTTTCGCCGGGGTGTTCTTCACTTGGGCGTCCGTGTCGGCGAGGCGGTACACCCCGTAACCGTAGACGGCCGAAACAAGGAGGCCGCCGAGAGCGAGCTCCGCGATGGTGAAAAACCGGCTTTCTCTTCTCGTGACCAGGTCGTAGAGCACGGCGTTCACGAAGACGATGAGGAAGGAGATCCCGTAGGTGCCGGTGAGGTCGGCGATCTGGATCATGGGAAGGTTCAGATACTGGCTCTGGGCGAGGGCTCCCCAGGGAAAGCCCGTCAGGAGGTTCGCCTTCCCGTACTCCAGAAGGACCCAGAGGACGGGCGCCGCGACGGCGAGGGGGACCTGCTTTCTCCCGAAATAGGTGACACCGGCGGCAAAGAGAGAGACGTAGAGGCTCATGTAAAGAGCCAGGAGAAGCATGACGACCACACCGAGAAGAAAAGGGAGATGGCCGTACCGGACGACAACACCGGAGACCCAGTAAAGGAGCCCGACATGGAAGACAAGGCCGCCGGCAAGACCCAGCATCAGGGCGCCGGCGATATCCCGCCCCCGCAGGGAAGCGAAGAGGGGGACCAGGCAGACCCACGCCAGGGCCCCCTGCCCGAATTTCGGGAAGGAGAGGAAAAGGAGAAGCCCGGATACTGCGGCAAGGAGCAGCGCCTTCAGCGGACGGCCCCTTTCTCCGGCCGATGCGCGGCGGGATTCCCGGGTCTTCGATGCCCTTTCTATCGGGTCTCTCCTTTTTTCTTGATTCGCACCTTCTTGATGCTCCGCTCGTCGGCCGAGGCGATCACCATCTCGAGTCCCTCGTGGGCGACCACATCTCCCGTCAAGGGGATCCGCTTCAGGGTGTCCAGGATGAATCCGCCCAGGGTTTCGTACTTGCCCGGGGGGATTTCGATCCCGAAGTGCTGCTCGAAGTCTTCGATCTCCACCCGGCTGTCCACCAGGGTGTACCCGTCGGGGAGTTCGAGGAATTTCTCCTCTTCCCGGTCGTGCTCATCCCGGATCTCGCCGACGATCTCCTCGATCAGGTCCTCCAGCGTGACGAGCCCCGAGGTACCGCCGTACTCGTCTATGACGATGGCCATGTGCAGCTTCTTCTCCTTCAGTTCATGAAGGAGAAGATGGACGTTCTTCGTTTCCGGGATGAAGTAGGGTTTTCTGAGGATGGACAGGATGTCCTCCTGCCGGACGGACTTCGACCAGAACTTCAGGAGGTCCTTTACGTTGAGGATCCCGATGATGTTGTCGATGCTTCCACTGTAGACGGGCAACCGGGTGTGGCCGTGCCGGATGATCAGTTCGATGATGTCGTCGATGGGAACGTGGCTTCCGATCGCCAGGATGTCGGTCCTCGGCACCATGACTTCACGGGCCAGGGTTTCCCGGAACTCGAGGATGCTCTCGATCATGGCCCCGGACTGCGCGTCGATGAGGCCCTTTTCCTCACCGGCATCGATAATGGAGTGTATTTCCTCCTCGAGGCGGTTCTGATCCTCGCCGGCTGTGCCGGAGGAAAAAATTTTCCCTATGCGATCCCAGATTTTCCCCATAAAGGGCACCGACTCTCACAATCCCCGCATGAATTCCGGTCTCAAATAGTCCGGGCGCCGTTTCGCGATCACGGCATCGAGAACCTGAAGGAGGCTCTCCCGGTCGGCCGGCAGCCTCGCCCGGACGGGCAGGTAGTTCGAGGCGTGATTGGAGGTGAAGAAGCAGTCCGTGAAGTTCGAGGCCTCGACGATGGTGCGGAGTTCCCCCAGAAGGGCAAACACATCCGGCAGGACGAAGGTCCCGCTGCGCCAGGCCTCGTAAAGAGGTGTGCCGGCAATGAGCATGACCGTGAGGATGCCGGCGTATTCCGGGTCGATGTCCGTCAGGATCCGGGCGGTCTCCCTTGCGTGCTTCGCGCTCAGCTCGACTCCCCCGATGCCCAGGAGGGCCGTGACCGAAAGCGTGATGCCGGCCTCCTTCACCCGCCGGCCGGCCTCGACCATCTGATCATAGGTGACCCCCTTCCGAACCCTCCGGAGAACCTCCTCGCTCCCGGTCTCCACGCCCAGGTAAACGATCTTGAGCCCTTCCTCCCTCAGGGCGGCAAGTTCTTCCCTGTTTTTTCGGAGGATGCTCTTCGCATTGGCGTACGTTCCGACTCGTTCCACCCCGCCGATGTTCTCACCGATGGACTTCAGGATCCCCAGAAGCCTCTTCTGGGGGATGATGAGGGCATCCCCGTCGCAGAGGAAGACCCGCTTCGCCGATCGCAGCCTCGTTCCGGCTTCCCGAAGATCCTCCTCGATCTCACCCTGCGAGCGGATCCTGAATCTCTTCTGCTTGTAGGCGGAGCAGAAGGTGCACCGGTTGTGGGAACAACCGACGGTCGCCTGCAGGAGCAGGCTCCGTGCCTCGCTGGGAGGACGGATGATCGTGCCTTCGTACCTCATGCCGTCCTAATCCAGGTTGCCGCTGTACGGGTTGATCCTGCCATCGTGAAAACACTTGCGGCAGAAGGCTTTCGGGTCCACGTGCCCGCAGCCGTAACCCCAGAGATCGATGGTCCGGCATCCCGAGCACAGCGGGATGGCGCATCCATCACAGAGAACAACCGAGTTTTTTGTCTTGCAGACTCCGCAGAGCTCCGTTCCGTCTGTCACGATCATCGTCGCATCTCCTTTCCCGACCGTCGCGGGTAATTTATATCATGCTCCGGTAAAACGCAAGCTGCCCGCGTGGAGTTTTAAAAAGGTTTTTCAAGCGTAAAAAACGAGAATGGCAGACATCTTGCAAAAAAATTTCTCGCTTCGATGTGCTCGAAAAAAATTTTTTCTCTTTTTCGACGTTTTTTACAAATATCACTTGACATTATGCAAACATTCTTTATAACGGTTCTCAACTCGAAGGAATTTTTTTCATCGATCACGGATCGAAAGAGATCGTCGTCGCAAAGATGGACACAGGGCGACCGATAAAGCAGAAAAGGAGAGCGTTGAATGGAAGACAATGTCTGTCTAACCCAGGAGGCGGAGCCTCCCGGTAGACACGCCGGCCCCGCCGGTTCGGCTCTGGATGAGCTGAAGGAACAACACACCTCCCCTTCCGTGGCAATCACCACGACCAGGAAGAACAGATCCCTGTTTCTCTTTCCCACCCGCGGCATCAGCACCTGCAAACCCAGCGCACGGTCCAAGGCTTTTCAGAAACGCTTTTACCCCGGCATCTCGTCCGTCGAATGGAATGACTGGCAATGGCAGCTGAAGAACCGCATCACAGGCCTGGAAACGCTCTCGCGGATGATCTGGCTCTCCGATGACGAGACCAGCACCATCATCCGACGGGGAGGCAGCATCCCCCTGAGCATCACTCCCTATTACGCCAGTCTCCTGGACGCGATGGATCCCGAACAACCCGTCCGCAGGACCGTGATCCCCCGGAGCCTCGAATTCCATCACTCCTGGGAGGAATCCGACGACCCTCTCGGCGAAGAAAGCGACAGCCCCGTTCCGGGCCTGGTCCACCGATACCCGGACCGTGTCCTCTTCCTCGTGACGAATTTCTGCTCGACCTACTGCCGGTACTGCACCCGCTCCCGCATCCTCGACCACGGCAACGGAATCCCGCCCGGCAAGGAGAGATGGGAGCAGGCCATCGATTACATCGCATCGACGCCCCAGGTCCGCGACGTCCTCCTGTCCGGCGGTGACCCCCTGACCATGAGCGACGAGAGCATCGACTGGCTCCTCCAGAAACTGCGGGCCATCCCCCATGTGGAGCTTTTGCGGATCGGGACCAAGGCGCCCGTCGTGCTCCCCCAGCGCATCACGGCGAAGCTGACTTCCGTTCTGAAGCGTTACCATCCTCTGTGGATGAGCATCCACTTTACCCACCCCGAAGAGCTCACCCCCGAGGTGGGGCAGGCCTGTGCCCGGCTCGCCGACGCCGGCATCCCCCTGGGCAGCCAGACGGTTCTCCTCGCGGGCATCAACGACGACGTGGAGGTGATGACCCGGCTGGTCCACGGCTTGATCAAGATCCGGGTGAAGCCCTATTACCTTTACCAGTGCGATCCCATCTCGGGATCCTCGCACTTCCGGACATCGATCGAAAAAGGACTCGAGATCATCCGCGGCCTCCGCGGGCACACGACGGGTTACGCCGTCCCGACCTACGTGATCGACGCGCCGGGCGGGGGCGGGAAGATTCCCCTGCTGCCGGAGTACGTTGTCGGTCGGGACGATCATCACCTGCTCCTCCGGAACTACCAGGGGCAGCTATACCGCTACCCGGACGTGCGACAGTCGAACGATCCCGGACCGTTCTCCCCGTGTATCTGAGGATTCAGGACGCCGGGGTGCCGAGCAGTGCCGGAATCGACGTGCGTGAACCCTTATCCATCAGAGAGCGTCTCTTTGCACAACCCGGCCCCCCCCGCCCGAAGACCTCGTCGTGACTCGAGGAACAGGGGCAAGACGATTGTCGGTATCACCTACGATCTCCGGGAGGACTACCTCCGGGAGGGTTACAGTGAAGAGGAAACGGCGGAGTTCGATCAACCTTCCACGATCGACGCCATTGATCAGACCCTGCGGTCTCTCGGATTCCGGACGGACCGCATCGGCCATGTCCGGAACCTGACGCGGCGCCTCGCGCGTGGAGAGCGCTGGGACATCGTCTTCAACATCGCCGAAGGCATGTACGGTCTCGGGAGAGAGGCGCAGGTCCCGGCCCTGCTGGACGCCTACGGCATCCCCTACACCTTCTCGGACGCGCTCGTCCTTGCCCTGACCCTCCACAAAGGGCTGACCAAGCACGTGCTGCGGGATCTCGGCATCCCGACGGCGGACTTCGCCGTCGTCACCCGTGACGCCGACGTCGAGCGTGTCCGCCTCCCCTTGCCGCTCTTCGTCAAGCCTGTCGCCGAAGGGACGGGGAAGGGCGTCACCGTGGCATCGAAGGTCCGCCACCGGCGCGAGCTGCGACGGCTGTGCCGGGAGCTGATAAAGCGTTACAGCCAACCCGTCATCGTGGAGACCTTCCTCCCCGGCCGCGAGTTTACCGTGGGGATCATCGGAACGGGAAAGGATGCCAGGGCCGTCGCAGTGCTCGAAATCGCTCTCCGGGCCGAGGCGGAACGGGGGGTCTATTCGTACCTCAACAAGGAACACTGCGAAACCCTCGTGGATTACTTCCTGGCCCATGATGCCGAGGCCCGGCGGGCCGCGGACGTGGCCCTCGCCGCATGGCGTGCGCTGGGTTGCCGGGATGCCGGCCGGGTGGATCTGCGATCGGACGGCAGGGGTGAACCGAACTTCATCGAGGTCAATCCCCTGGCGGGGCTCCATCCCACACACTCGGACCTGCCCATTCTGTGCAACCTGGCCGGTCTGAGCTATCGGAAGCTCATCCGCGCGATCATGGACTCGGCACTGAAGAGGATTCCCCGGACGCCGACGGGCGGTGCCGCCGGGAACATATGACTTTCCGGTCCTTTCTCCGGATGGACCGGCCGATGATCACCGGATTATGAGAATCGCCGTTCTCCACAATGACGTTCCGGACACAGCCCCCCCGGACGAAAAAGACGCCCTTCTGCAGGCGGAGGCTGTCCGTTCCGCCCTGCTGACACTCGGTCACGAGACCGTCCTGATCCCCTTTCCGATGGATATCCGGGAGGTCGTCGAAAGATTCTCCCGGCAGAGGCCCGACGGGGTCTTCAACCTCGTCGAGTCCGTCGGCGGCCAGGGACGGTTCATCCACCTGGCACCGGCGGTGCTGGACGCCCTATCGACACCCTATACGGGATCGCCGACATCAGCCGTTTTTCTGACTTCCCACAAACTCGAAACCAAAAAGCGTCTCCGATCGGCCGGTCTGCCCACCCCTCCGTGGCACTCGACAGACGATGCTTCGGCCGACACCCCTGTTTCCGGCGTTCCCTTCATCATCAAATCGGTCTGGGAACACGCCTCCATCGGGCTGGGTGACGATTCCATCATCGTACCCGCGGACGCAGGGGAGTTGCAGGTTGAACTGGAAAAAAGGAAGGAACAGCTGGGCGGCGAGGCCTTTGCGGAACGCTATATCGACGGCCGCGAGTTCAATCTCTCCCTCCTCGAAAGAAAGGAGGGGGTTTCGGTCCTGCCGCCGGCGGAGATCCTGTTCAGGGATTTCCCGGCCGACAAGCCCCGGATCGTCGGATACCGTGCGAAATGGGACGAGGGGGCGCACGAATACCACAACACCCCCCGCAGTTTCGACTTCCCCGCGGGGGACCGGGAGCTGCTCGAGAGGCTCAAGACCCTTTCGAGATCCTGCTGGGATCTCTTCGGACTCAGGGGGTATGCCCGTGTGGATTTCCGGGTGGATCGCAAAGGCGTTCCCTGGATTCTGGAAATCAACACCAATCCCTGCCTGACGCCGGACAGCGGCTTCGTGGCGGCCGCGGCGGAAAGCGGTCTTGATTATACCGATCTCATCGCCGAGATTGTTGCCGGGGCTTTTCGTCGGTGAAATGCCGGTTTCAAAAAAGGCGGTCGCTTCACATTCACGATCAGGAAACAGGGGGAGACTGCGTCGGGTGGGACGACGGTCGGGGTTGACGTCCCGAAAGGGTATTTCGAGGTCTTTCTCTTCGATGGCGCAGACGCCTGTGACACCCTCAGGGGCCGGTGTACTTCAGTTCGTTGCCGAGATCGTTTTTTTCAGTGATCACGCCATCGGGACTGTCGATCTCGAAATGATACGCCGTGATGAATCCGTCCGATCTCAATTTTTTGCCGATCGCCAGAAGAATACGCTGGGCATCCGTGGGGGTCGCCGCCAGCACATCCAGCTGCATTGTCGCTTTCATGAAAAGGTTCCCCCGTAAATGATTCGCCGGGCCGACAACGGGCAAAGCGCAAAAGGGTTTCGGTCCGCGGACCGAAACCCTTTGTTATTTTCTGGCGGGGCCGATGGGATTTGAACCCACGCCCTCCGACGTGACAGGCCGGCGTTATAACCTGGCTTAACTACGACCCCGCAAAGTGGTAGGCGGAACAGGACTTGAACCTGTGACATCCACGGTGTAAGCGTGGCGCTCTCCCAGCTGAGCTATCCGCCCCTGTGAATGCATTCGCCTGAGAAAAAGTGTGGACTCTTTAACCATTCCGGCGGTGAATTGTCAAGCCGTAAATGCTTCGCGGCACCGGCAGGCAAATCCATCGGACGCTGTTTTGCGCTCCGGCACGACGACAGGGACCCCCTCAGGCGTGGATCGGGACCCGTTTCGCCACCGGCTCCCGCTCCGGTCTGTCTTCCTGAGGCTCAGGGGCCGGTTTCTCCATGAAGGCCACCTTCAGCACCTCGTCTACATTTTCCACATACACGATTTCAAGAGCTTTCAGCACGTTGCCGGGAATGTCCACCATGTCTTTTTCATTCTCCCGCGGGATAATGACGGTCTTGATGTTCCCCCGGTGGGCCGCCAGGAGTTTTTCCTTGACGCCGCCGATGGGCAGGACGCGACCCCTCAGGGTGATCTCGCCGGTCATGGCAAGGTCTCCCCGGACCTTGCGCTTGAGAAGCGCCGAGGCGATGGATGTGGCGATGGCGATCCCGGCCGAGGGTCCGTCCTTCTGAATGGCCCCTTCGGGCACATGAACATGGATGTCCCTTTCTTTGTATGAGCTCTCGTCAATGCCGAGCACGTCGGCTCTCGAGCGGACATAGGTGAGGGCCGCCTGCGCCGATTCCTGCATCACGTCGCCCAGCTTGCCCGTCAGGGTCAGTTTCCCCGACCCGGGCATCGTGGTGGCCTCCACCGTCAGGAGTTCCCCGCCCACCTCGGTCCAGGCCAGTCCGATCGTCAACCCCACGGAATCCTTCCCCTCGGTTTCGCCAAAACGGAATTTCGGAACCCCCAGATATTTTTCAACGGATTTCGACGAGATCTTGATCGTCCCCTTGTGACCGTTGGTGACGATCTCGCGTGCCACCTTCCGGCAGATGGAAGCGATCTCTCTCTCGAGGTTGCGGACACCCGCTTCCCGCGTGTAGCGCCGGATGACCTCCAGAATGGACCCGTCGGTGAAGAGGATGTCGTTGGACGTCAGCCCGTTGGCCTCCAGCTGTTTGGGAACGAGAAACTTCTTGGCGATGTTGAGCTTCTCGGGCTCCGTGTACCCGGCGATCCGGATCACCTCCATCCGGTCCTGAAGGGCCGCCGGGATGGTCTGGAGGATGTTGGCTGTCGTGATGAACATCACGTCGGACAGGTCATAGTCGACCTCCAGGTAGTTGTCGTTGAAGGCCGTGTTCTGCTCGGGATCCAGAACCTCCAGGAGCGCCGCCGAGGGGTCCCCCCGGAAATCGGAGCTCAGCTTGTCGATTTCGTCGAGGCAGAAGACGGGATTGCTCGTCCCGGCCTTCTTCAGAAGCTGGATGATCTTGCCGGGCAGGGCGCCGATGTAAGTTCGCCGGTGACCCCGGATCTCCGCCTCGTCCCTCAATCCACCCAGGGACAAACGGACGAAACGCCGGTTGGTGGCCCGGGCAATGGACTTGGCGACGGAGGTCTTGCCGACACCGGGAGGTCCGACAAGGCAGAGGATCGACGCCTTGTTCTTCTTGACCAGCGACTGCACCGCCAGGTACTCGAGGATCCTCTCCTTGACCTTCTTCAGACCGTAGTGATCCTCTTCCAGGATCTGCTCCGACTCTTTCAGGGTGTGCTTGTTCTCCGTTTTCTCCGCCCAGGGCATGTCGAGCAGCCAGTCGATGTAATTCCTCACGACCGTGGCTTCGGCCGACATGGGGGACATCATCTTGAGTTTCTTGATTTCGTGCCTGACTTTCTTGTGCGCCTCCTCGGAGAGCTTCTTCTGCTTGAGGCGCTTCTCGAGCTCCTCGATCTCGCTGCTCAGGTCGTCCTTGTCGCCGATCTCCTTCTGGATGGCCCTCATCTGCTCGTTGAGGTAATAATCCTTCTGGGTCTTCTCCATCTGCTTCTTGACCCTGCGCTTGATCCGTTCCTCCAGCTCGAGGATTTCCGTCTCCGAGAGGATCTGGGCGTAGATCTTCTCCAGTCGCTCGGCCACGTCGACGATCTCCAGGATGTTCTGCTTCTGGTCGAGCTTGACGTTGAGATGGGAGGCGACGACATCGGAGAGCTTGCCGGGCTGATCGATGCCGGCGATGGTGTCCAGCATTTCCGGCTGAATCTTCTTGCTGAGTTTCGCGTAGGCCTTGAAGGCGTCGACGACCAGGCGGATCAGGGCCTGCAGGTCCGAAAGGGACTTGCTGGAGGACTCCTCCACCTCCGATACGTTCACCAGAAAGTGGGTGTCATGCGCCAGATATTCGCGGATGACCCCGCGCTTCTTCCCCTCCACCAGGGCCTTCACGGTCCCGTCGGGCAGGCGGAGGAGCTGGATGATCACCCCGATGGTCCCGATGCGGTAGATGTCGCCCTCGTCCGGGTCGTCCTTCTGGGCGCTTCTCTGCGCGACGAGAAATATCTCGTTTTCGTGTTTCATGGCCGACTCGAGGGCGCTGATGGACTTCTCTCGGCCCACAAAGAGGGGGACGATCATGTAGGGGAAGACCACCACATCCCTCAGCGGCAGGAGCGGCACCTTGTATATCTTGTCCGTTTTCTTTCCGTCTTTCATAAAATCGAACATGAGTATCTTTCTTCTCCGTTCAGCTTACGCCGTTTCCGACTTGGACTCGAATAAGAGGATGGGTTTCCCCTTGGAGACGACCACATCTTCGTTGATCACACATTCCTTCACATCCGTCCGCGAGGGGATATCGTACATGATGTCCAGCATGGTGTTCTCCAGTATGGCCCGCAGACCCCGCGCGCCGGACTTTCGCTCGACGGCGAGCCGGGCGATGGCCCGGACGGCCCCGTCGGTCAGTTTCAGTTTGACGTTTTCCATTTCAAAGATCTTCTGGTACTGCTTGACGATCGAGTCCTTGGGTTCCACCAGCACGCGCATGAGGCTCTCCTCATCGAGCTCGTCCAGCGTGCTGATGACGGGAAGACGGCCCACGAATTCCGGGATGAGTCCGTATTTCAGGAGATCTTCCGGCTGAACCTCCTTCAGGATCTCGCCGATCCTTTTTTCCTTCTTGCTCTTGATGTCGGCTCCAAACCCCATGAGACTGGAGCCGATCCTTTTCTGGATGATGTCCTCGAGGCCGACAAAGGCGCCGCCGCAGATAAACAGGATGTTGGTCGTGTCGACCTGGATGAACTCCTGCTGCGGGTGCTTTCGCCCGCCCTTCGGCGGGATGTTGGCGAGGGTCCCCTCGATGATCTTCAGAAGGGCCTGCTGAACGCCCTCCCCCGACACATCTCTCGTTATCGACGGGCTGCCTGATTTTCTTGAGATCTTGTCGATCTCGTCAATGTAAACGATGCCCTTGGACGCCTTTTCCACGTCATAGTCGGCGTTCTGCAGCAGACTGAGGATGATATTTTCCACGTCCTCTCCGACGTAACCGGCTTCCGTCAGGGAGGTCGCATCGGCGATCGCGAAAGGCACATTCAGGATTTTTGCCAGCGTCCTGGCGAGGAGCGTTTTTCCCGATCCCGTCGGGCCGATCAGGAGAATATTACTCTTCTGGAGCTCGACGCCGCCCAGGTCGATGTCCGTGAAAAGACGCTTGTAATGGTTGTAGACGGCGACGGACAGAACCTTCTTCGTCCTCTCCTGAGCGATGACGTACTGGGCCAGGAACTTCTTGATGTCCCTCGGTTCGGGGATTCTCTTCTTGCCCTCCTCGATGCCCGCAATCTCTGTCTCTTCCTGGATGATGCAACGGCACAGTTCGATGCACTCATCGCAGATATACGCCGACGGGCCGGCAACGAGCTTTTTCACCTCATTCTGCGTCTTGCCGCAGAATGAGCAGAAAAGGATCCCCCCTTCGCCGTCCTTGTTCTTCTTGGCCATGACTGCTCCCTTCTATTTCTTGACCATTTGCCGTTTGGAAATGACCTCGTCGATGATGCCGTAGGACCTCGCCTGTTCTCCGCTCATATAATAATCACGTTCCGTGTCTTTTTCAATCTTCTCGATCGACTGTTTTGTATGCAACGCCAGGATATGATTCAGTTCCTGACGGAGCCGCAAAATTTCTTTCGCCTGGATCTCCACATCCGTCGCCTGTCCCTCGAACCCGCCGAGAGGCTGGTGGATCAAGATCCTCGAATGTGGCAGGGCATATCTCTTGCCGGCCTCTCCCGCCGCAAGGATAAGCGCTCCCATGCTCGCGGCCTGGCCCATGCAAACGGTGCAAACGGCCGGTTTGATGTACTGCATGGTGTCATAGATGGCGAGCCCCGCGCTTACGATCCCCCCGGGGGAATTGATATAAAAATAGATGTCCTTGTCGGGGTCCTCCGATTCGAGGTACAGCATCTGGGCAATGATGAGATTCGCCACATCATCGTTGATCGGTACACCCAGGAAAATGATACGGTCCTTGAGCAGCCTCGAGTAAATATCGAAGGCTCTTTCACCCCGTCCATCCTGTTCTATGACGATCGGTATCAGCGGCATGTCCCCTCAAGCTTCCTTTTTCATGATAATATTAGCCCTGCTCTCGATAAAATCAAGGGTTTTTTCTTCCAATAATTTCAACTTGAAAGACTCCAACAAATTTTGTTGTTCGTACGATTGTCGGATGGATTCATAGTTTTGTCTGTATCTCTGTCCAATTTCCTTTAACTTTTCTTCAACCTCTGCGTCATCTACCTGAATAGACTCTTTTTCGGCTATTTTATGCAGCAGGAGGGTCGATTTGACGATTCGAACGGCATCCTCCTTGAACCGATCATGCAAATTCACCGCCATGCTTGCTGCCTGCTCGGGGTCCATGCCCCCATAGACCATCCTCTTCTGGGCATCGACCATCATGTTCAGGATCTGTCGCTCCACATAGGCGGAAGGGACTTCAAAAAGATTGTTCTCCAGGAGTTTGTCCACGAGGCTTTTCCTCAACCCCGAACGGGCTTCCGACTCCTTCTGCTCCTGAGTCGACTTGCGAATGTCCTCTCTCAGGGCCGCCAGCGAGTCGTACTGATCAAAATTTTTGATGAAATCCTCATTCAGTTCCGGAAGAACCCTCACCTTGATGTCCTTGAGCAAGACCCGGAAGGTTGCCTCGCTGCCGGCCAGTTCCTTCGTGGGATAGTCCGACGGGAAGGGAATCGTAAATTCCCTGGAGTCTCCTTTCTTCATGCCGATCAGATGCTCCTCGAAACCGGGCATCAGCTTCCCGGCTCCGACCGTCAAACCATAGTTGTCTTCCGTCAATTCCTTCCGGAGTTCCCCGCCGATCCTCCCCTCGAAATCGACAAGAACATAATCCCCGCTGATCACGCCCCTTTCCTCTTCCAGATCCTTCACCGAGCTGTACATGGACCTGAGATCCTGAAGCCTCAAATCCACGTCCTCGTCGGTTACGGACACGGCTCTTTTCTCGAGCGTGAGTTCCGTGTAGCCCCGGGGGTCAATGATCGGTTCGATTTCCACGGTGGCTTCGAAGCTGAAGCTCTTGTTCTCCTCGATCCCGTGCTGATCGATCTCGGGGTCCGCAACGGCGGTGATGCCGTTCTCCCGCAGCGCCTCCACGTAGGTATCATTCACCAGTTTTGTGATGGCCTCCCCTTCGGCCTGGTCTTTGAAGTAGGTTTCGAGAATCCTCCTCGGGGTTTTGCCCGGTCTGAACCCCTTGACCCTCGCTTTCCTGCCGACCGATTCATAGGCCCTGTCGAGCGCTTTTTTTACTTCCTCCCAGGGGATCTCAAAGGACAGTTTCTTCCTGACAGAACTGATCTCTTCAATTCTCACTTCAGCGGTTTTCACGACCACCCTCTTTTTCTTGAGTTATGTCCTGACCTGGTGCGAGAGAGGGGAGTCGAACCCCTACCCGCGCAAGCGGGCTGGATCCTAAGTCCAGTGCGTCTTCCAGTTCCGCCACTCTCGCCGCCGTCAGTCCTGGCGTTTATATAGTAACAACCCCTTCCGATGTCAACATGGATTCTGATGGCAGTATGATATAAAAAAACCGCCATTCCGGCGGTTTAGAGCAAAATGGTCGGGGCGACTGGATTTGAACCAGCGACCCTCTGAACCCCATTCAGATACGCTACCAGACTGCGCCACGCCCCGACGGGGAGTTTGTACCATTCAATAAAAGCGCTGTCAAGGGCTATCCGCCCGCTTACACCTGTAAAAGGCTGAAAAAAGCGCGGAAAACCCCGGGAGCGGCTCGGGCTGGGAAAGGGATGTCCGGCGATGTCTGAATGGTAACCTCTGACAGACCGTGCGGAGCCCTGATCGAGCTCCCTTGCTCTCAGGTCAGGTAGTCACCCCGGTTGAACTTGATCGACTCCACGGAGACCGTGACGAGAATCCGGTTGATCAGATCCCGTGCGGCGTCGCTTTCCGGGAGTGATTCCATGAGGGGAAGAAGTCGGTCTTTTTCGGTTTCCATCCCGACGACGAGCTCGTGAATATCCCTGAGGGAGTATCGCGGGTCGGCCAGCTTCGACGAGTAGTCATCGAGGACGGCGAGTAGTTTCTCGGCACGGCCGATGGTTTCCATCCGGCTGACCGCGCCGGGGTGCAGGATTCCCGAGACGGCGGGAAAGATCGTGTTATTCAAGGCCTTTGCGGGTACATCGGCGCCGGTTTCGCCAACGGCCTTCCTCAATAGCGTCTCAAAAGCGCTCTCTGACGACGACCCGGAATCTTTCCTCTTTTCCGCGGCGATTTCAGCTGTGACGATGGAACCCGTCGGTGATACTTTCATCGCTCTTTCCTCCCTGTCCCGGGGTCTCTGACCATACTATCGGACGAAGGGCCTTCGCGGTTTAGTCGTCCTGACCGGTAGTGCTCCCCTCGGGGCCCGTTGCTGCGATCGGTTTTTCCGGCTCCTTCTTGTATTTAATGCAATCTCTGCACCAGATTTCGTATCCGCATGCACCCCGGCAAGTATCGAAATCATCAGGGATATCGGGTTTTTGCTGCGTCTTTTTTTCTTCGTCCATCGGTCAGAGACCCCGTTCCGGGGTCCGCAGGTCTTCTCTTCAGTGTGATCCTGTTTCCCGTCGGCGGCGAGACCCTGAAGGCCCTTCGCTTACACCAGGATGTCCCGGTGGTAGCTCTGGAGGGATCTCGCCCGCCCGTGGCCGTGTTTCAGGGCGCCGATGCCCCTGGCGGCCGCGACGGAAGCGGCAAGGGTCGTGATGTAGGGAACTCTGTATCGTATGGCGGCTTTCCGGATGTAGGAGTCATCGTACTTGCTGAGCTTCCCGCTGGGCGTGTTGATGATCAGGTCGATTTCTTTGTTCTTGATCGCGTCGACGATGTGGGGCCTCCCCTCGTGCATCTTGAGGATGGCATCCGCCTCGACACCGTTGTCATTCAGGAACCGGTGGGTGCCTTTCGTTGCTTTGATCCGGAAACCGAGTTTTTTGAACTCCCGGGCCATTTCGACGGCAGCGTGCTTGTCGCGGTCCGAGACGGTGATGAGAACCGTTCCCTCGGCGGGAAGCACCTGGTCCGCGGCCTCCTCGGCCTTGTAGAAGGCCAGGCCGAAGGAGTCCGCCAGACCCAGCACTTCTCCCGTCGATCGCATTTCCGGACCGAGCAGCGGGTCCACTTCGGGATACATATTGAAGGGGAAAACGGCCTCCTTCACGCCGAAGTGAGGCACGACCCGGTTTTTGAGGTTGAGGTCTCTGAGTCTCCGGCCGAGCATCAGCTGTGTGGCGATCCTCGCCATGGAGACATTGCACACCTTGGAGACGAGCGGCACGGTCCGTGACGCGCGCGGGTTGGCCTCGAGAACATAGACCACGTCGTTGGCGATGGCGTACTGCATGTTCATCAGCCCCACGACGTTCAGCTCCCGGGCGATCTTGCTCGTGTACTCGACGATGGTGTCAATGTGCCTCGCCGGGATGCTGATCGGCGGTATGACGCAGGCCGAATCTCCCGAGTGAATCCCCGCCAGTTCGATGTGCTCCATAACGGCGGGGACGAAGGTGTCCTTCCCGTCGGAGATGGCGTCGGCCTCGCACTCGATGGCGTTGTCCAGGAATTTGTCGATCAGAATCGGCCGATCCGGCGTCACGACGACGGCGTTCTTCATATAAAGCTTCAGCATCTCCTCGTCATGAACCACTTCCATGCCGCGCCCTCCCAGCACGTAGGAGGGTCGCACCATGAGGGGGTAGCCCAGCTTCTTTGCGATCGTCAGGGCCTCCTCGATATTGATCGCCATTCCCGAGGCGGGCATGGGGATGTCGAGCCGGTCCATCATCCGGCGGAAGCGATCGCGGTCTTCAGCCAGATCGATCGTGTCAACGGACGTGCCCAGGATTTTCACCCCCGCCCGGGCAAGCTCCCCTGCGATGTTGAGCGGCGTCTGGCCGCCGAACTGGACGATCACGCCTTCCGGCTTCTCCTTCTCGTAGATGGCCAGGACGTCCTCCACCGTGAGGGGCTCGAAATACAGCCTGTCGGAGGTGTCATAGTCCGTGGAGACGGTTTCGGGGTTGCAGTTGACCATGATGGACTCGATACCCTCGTCGCGCAGGGCAAAAGCGGCGTGAACGCAGCAGTAGTCGAATTCGATTCCCTGCCCGATCCGGTTCGGTCCCCCGCCGAGAACCATCACCTTGCGATTGGCCGTCGCGGCGACCCGGTCCGGCGCGTTGTAGGTGGAGTAGTAATACGCGGCGTTATCGACGCCGGAGACGGGCACGGCGTCCCAGCTCTCGACCACACCGAGGCCGATCCGTCTCGTGCGGATCTTCTCTTCGGGAATCCCCAGGATCTGTGAGAGGTAGCGGTCGGCAAAACCGTCCTTCTTGGCCTGGACGAGGAGCCCGTCGGGCAGTTCCCCGTTTCGATATTTCAGGATATCCTCCTCCAGTTCGACCAGTTCCTTCATCTGCTCGATGAACCAGTCCTTGATGTGGGTCTTCCGGGAGAGTTCGTCCACGCCGGCACCCTTCCGAAGGGCCTCGTACATGATGAACTGGCGTTCGCTTGATGGTTCCACGAGGAGATCCATCAGCTCTTCGAGGGTTTTATGGTTGTAATCCCGTGCGAAGCCGAGACCGTATCGGCCCTTCTCCAGGGATCGGATGGATTTCTGGAAGGCCTCCTTGTAGGTCTTCCCGATGCTCATCACCTCGCCCACGGCCCGCATCTGGGTGCCCAGCTTGTCCTCGGCACCGGGAAATTTCTCGAAATCCCAGCGGGCGAACTTCACGACGACATGATCGCCCCAGGGGGTGTACTTCTCCAGGGTCCCCTCCCGCCAGTAGGGGATCTCATCCATCGTCAACCCCACCGCCAGCATGGCCGAGATGAAGGCGATGGGAAACCCCGTCGCCTTCGACGCCAGGGCGGAAGAGCGCGACGTGCGGGGGTTGATCTCGATGACGACGACCCGTCCGGTTTTCGGGTCGTGGGCGAACTGGATATTGGTGCCGCCGATGACCCGGATCGCTTCGACGATGTCGTAGGAGTACTTCTGGAGTTTGTTCTGCAGCTCCTTGCTGATCGTGAGCATGGGCGCCGTGCAGAAGGAATCACCGGTGTGCACGCCCATGGCGTCGACGTTTTCGATAAAACAGACCGTGATCATCCGGTTCTTGGCGTCGCGGACAACCTCGATTTCCAGTTCCTCCCACCCCAGAACGGACTCCTCGACGAGGATCTGGCCCACCGGGCTCGCGGCAAGTCCGCGAGCCGCGATGACGCGAAGCTCTTCGGGATTGTATACGTGCCCGCCGCCCGTGCCCCCCATGGTGTAGGCCGGCCGGATGACGACGGGGTAGCCCAGATTCGCAGCAATGGCCTCGGCCTGATCGACGCTGTAGGCGATTTCGCTCTTCGGCATTTCGATGCCGAGGCGGTTCATCGTCTCCTTGAAGGCCATCCGGTCCTCGCCGCGCTCGATGGCGTCGACCTGAACGCCGATGACCTGGACGCCGTATTTCCCGAGGATCCCTTTTCTGTGGAGCTCCGAGGTCAGGTTGAGCCCCGTCTGTCCGCCGAGATTCGGAAGGATGGCGTCGGGACGCTCGTTTTCGATGATCTCGATCATGCTCTGGAGATTCAGGGGCTCGATGTAGGTCACATCGGCCATGCCGGGATCCGTCATGATCGTCGCCGGGTTCGAGTTGACGAGCACGATTTCGTACCCCAGCTTCCGGAGGGCCTTGCAGGCCTGGGTGCCCGAATAATCAAACTCGCAGGCCTGGCCGATAACGATAGGCCCCGAGCCGATGATCATGACTTTGTGGATATCCTCTCGCTTCGGCATAGACGGACCCTTGATCGTTTCTGTCGGTTGAACGGCGAATGGATTACAGACCACACCGCCTTAAAAGCTGCTGGAATATAAGGGAGCGCCGGGGGATTGTCAAGGCGAATTGTCTCTGTTTTTGCCGATCGATGCAGCCCCTCACCGGTACCGAACGCAACCAGGTATTGCCGGGGATGTCTCGAAACACGAAATTACAATCGTCTTCCCATACAGCAAGATGCACGAATGGCCTGAAGCATCGGATTCCACTTCCGGGAAGCCTGCGGGCCTTGCGCATAGAGGTCGTTAGAAGGGAAGGTCCGGGCATCCCGGCAGAGGCAAAAGGTTCTTTCATTCAACGCAGAAATAACGTCGGAGAGCATCGTATTTCTTTTCCTTGATCCCCTTGACGTTCCGGAGATCGGAAACGGTCCTAAAAGGGCCGTTTCCCCGCCGGTAGTCGATGATCCGCAGCGCCGTCTTTTCGCCGATTCCGGGCACGACTTCGAGATCGGCCTGTGACGCTGAATTCAGGTCGATCGGAAGACCCAGTGCATACCGCATCGAACCGGTCATTCCGCCGACGGTGACCGACGATGCCCCTGCGGGGCCGGCGGCCCGGACGGTCACCACGGATGCATTCTTCAGACGTTCTTTCGATACGGCTGCCGCCGGCATCCGGTCCGCGTCGACGCCGGCCACGGCCAAGAAATCCCGCAGACTCGACCCGCGGGGGATGAAGTAAACGCCCCGGTGCCCCGCCTCCCCCGCGAGCGCGACGACCCAGTCGCCGCTTTTTCCGTTGCTGTGAGGCGGCCGCTCGCCCGTCGCGCCGGGGGACAGCACAGGGGCCGCCAACCTGAAAAAACAGAAGGCGACCGCTATCATGACGATAACCGCCGCCCCGCGTATTGGATCCCGATTTTTCATGGCGCGATGAGAGTGTCCCCCGCTGCAGCCGATTACTTCAAATTTTCGAGCCCGAAAGCGTCATGAAGAACCATGACGGCCAGTTCCGTGTATTTCGCCTCGATGACGCAGGAGATCTTGATCTCCGATGTGCTGATCATGAGGATGTTGATGCCCTCGCTTGCCAGGGCGGAGAACATCCTCGAAGCCACACCGGCATGACTTCTCATCCCCACCCCGACGATCGACACCTTGGAAATGTTCTCGTCGTATTCGACGCCCTGGGCCCCGACCTCCTTGGCCGCAACCTCGATCATCTGCCTCACCTCCCGGATATCCTTCCTCGAAACCGTGAAGGAAAGGTCCGTGTAGGCATCGATGCTGGCGTTCTGGATGATCATATCCACGGGGATGTTCTTGTCGGAAATCGGGGTGAACAACCGCGCGGCGATGCCGGGTCTGTCCGGAACCCGGACCACCGTCACCTTGGCCTGGTCCCTGTCATAACTCACACCCGAAACGACGACCTTTTCCATTTCGCTATCCTCCTTTGTCACCAGTGTTCCCGCATTATCATTGAAGGACGATCTCACGAAGACGGGGACGTTGTATTTCTTGGCCAGTTCCACCGATCTGGGGTGAAGGACCTTCGCCCCCGCGCTCGTCATCTCGAGCATCTCATCGTAGGAGATCCTGGAGAGTTTGACCGCCTTGCTGCAGAGATTGGGATCGGTGGTATAGACACCCTCGACGTCGGTGTAGATCTCACAGATATCGGCTTTCAGTACCGCCGCAATGGCGACGGCGCTGGTGTCCGACCCGCCCCTGCCGAGGGTCGTGATGTTGTTGTTTTCGTCGACGCCCTGGAAACCGGCGACAACGACGATCCCCCCGTTCTTCAACTCCTCCCCGATGACCTTCGTGTCGACCTTCAGGATCCTGGCCCGTCCGTGGGCCGAGTCCGTCCGGATTTTCACCTGGTGGGCCAGGAAGGACTTCGCCCGGTGCCCCATCCTGTTCAGCATGCTGGCCAGAAGCGCCACCGTCACCATTTCGCCCGTTGCGATCAGGGCGTCGTGTTCCCTCTCGTCGGGTCTGTCCGAGGCCCCGTGGGACAGGGCGATGAGCCGGTCTGTTTCGCCGGCCATGGCCGACAGCACCACCACCAGCTGATTCCCCGCCTCTTTTGTCTGGATCACCCGTTGCGCCACGCTCCTGATCTTATCCAGATTGGCGACCGATGTCCCCCCGTATTTTTGAACAATGAGACCCATCTATATGAAACCTCCTTCGGTTAACGCTTTCGCGACCCTCGTCATCCTGTCTTTCGGCCCGGATAGTCTGATTTCCCGGGTGTTTTCATCGACGTACCGGAGGCGGATCCAATGGCTCTTGTCCCTCGGCAGAAGACTTTCGATCTTCTCCGCCCATTCGACGACGACAACGCCGTCCCCGTAAAAGTACTCCTCATAGCCGAGGTCCTCGAGATCGACCGGACCGGACAGACGGTAGATATCGAGGTGGTAGAGCGTGACATCCCCAGGGTATTCGTTGATGAGCGTGAACGTGGGGCTCGTCACGGGATTATTCGGCGAAACGCCCAACCCCCGGGCGATCCCCTGGGTGATGCAGGTCTTGCCCGACCCCAGTTCCCCCACGAGGGCGACGACGTCCCCCGGGGCAAGGCATCTGCCGAGAATCTCCCCGAGGCGAAGGGTGTCCTCGGCGGAGTTCGACAGGATCTTCAGGGTCCCGGCACCTTCCCTCATGAAGGAGTCCCTTACATGTCCTTTCGATGAAAGAAAAGAAAAATTTTTCACTTCCGGCGGGTCTCAGGCCTCCATGACGACCAGGGCCGAAGCCTGGTGATCCGTGTGGGTCAGGCTCAGGCAGACACGCAGAACGCCGCGTTCCTCCAGTGCCCTCCGGACGGTCCCACTCAGATCGAATCCGGGTTTTCCGTCGGCGTCGTTCAGGATCTCGATGTCCCTCATCGCGAGTCCGCGGGAACCGCCGAGGGCTTTGATGAAGGCCTCTTTCGCGGCAAACCGTCCGGCGTAGTGGACATGAGGCCGGGCGTGCCTCCGGCAGTAGACGATCTCCCGCTCGGAGAAGACCCTCTTTTCGAAGCGCTCGCCCCAGCGTCGGAGCGCCCGCTCCAGCCGCGGAATCTCCACCAGATCAATCCCGATGCCGTAAATCATTTCCGTCCCTCGCGAGGGCGTCGGCCGTGGCGGATACCCTCTTCATGAACCGGACGTCGTGGACTCTCAGGATGTTCGCCCCGTTCATAATGGCGGCTGTCACGGCGGCGGCCGTCCCTTCCACCCGTTCGGCGGGCACCTTGACGCCCGTGGAAACCCCGAGGAAGGCTTTCCTGGAGGGACCGAGCGCAATGGGGCGGCCCAGCGTCTTCAATTCCCGCAGATGCCGGATGAGTGTGAAATTGTCCTCCATCCGCTTGCCGAAACCGATCCCCGGGTCGACGATGATATTTTCCCTGGCCACGCCCGCGGCAACGGCCTTTTCGATGCGCATACCCAGAAACCGGATGATCTCCCCCGTCAGGGAGCGGTAACGGAGATCCCCCTCCTGCATGGTCCGGGGGGTGCCCCTCATGTGCATCAGAATGACGGCGACGCGACTGGCCGCCATCACCCCCGCCATTTTCCTGTCGTAACGCATGGCACTGACGTCATTGATGATCTCGGCACCGGCATCGACGGCGGCCCGAGCGACTTCGGCTTTCATGGTGTCCGCCGAAAGAGGCGTGCCGATCCTGCGGGCGAGCCGGTCGATCAGGGGAATGACGCGCTTGATCTCCTCCCTGTAACTCAACCGCCTCGAACCGGGCCGCGTCGACTCCCCGCCGATGTCAATCAGGTCGGCTCCTTCCTCCTCGAGCCTCACACCGTAGTCCACGGCGTCATCGATGTTCCCGAACCGGCCGCCGTCGGAAAAGGAATCCGGCGTCATATTGATGATTCCCATGATCAGGGTCCGGCCGCCAATGGCGATCCGCCTTCTCGGCGTCGTCAGCACAAAGCTGTCCCTTCGAAGGTTGGACAGAAGGTCGCCGAGACCCGCGGAGATATCTCTCAAACCGAGGGGCTGACGGGAGATCTTTTCGATGAAGCGCTCGATCTGCTTCTCCGTTCCCATGACAATGACGTCGGTCCGTCGGACCGTGCAGTCGATCGTCCCTCTGGAAACCGCTGCGTCTCCGCCCAGAGCCAGCATCTCCTGTTTGATGATGTTCGCCACCGCGGGCCGGAGTCCGTCGATCCGGATGTTGACGCCGGACATTTTCGGCGCCATCGCCGCGATGCCGTAGGGGTCCACACCGATTTCCTTCAGGCACCGCACGGCCTCGACCGGAGATGAGATCTGGAGGTACCTCACATGCCGCCTCGCATCTCGCTTAAAAAAAGGGTGCGTGAAAACGCACCTTTTCACACAACCTCGAGCGACGTCGATTCGGAAAGACCCGCGGAAAGACCGCTTCTAATGGAGGGCTTCCGCCGTTCCGCCCTGCGTCACCGAACCGCCGTGGATGATCTGGTCGAGTTCATCGGCGTTGAGGACTTCTTTCCTGATCAGTTCACTGGCGAGGTTGTGGAGCGTGTCGATGTGATCGGCCAGCAGTCTCTTGGCCTGTTCGTAGCTTTCGAGAACGATGGTGCCGACCTCCCGGTCGACCTTCCGGGCCGTCTCCTCGCTGTAGTCCTTGTGCATGGCCAGCTCCCGGCCCAGGAAGATCTGCTCTTCTTTCTTGCCGTAACTCATGGGACCCATCTCGGGACTCATGCCCCATTCGCAGACCATCTTGCGCGCCAGGTCCGTCGCCCGCTCGATGTCGTTCCCGGCGCCGGTGGTGAAATCCTTCAGGACGAGCTCCTCGGCCGCCCGTCCGCCGAGGAGAATGGAGATGTTGTTGAGAAGGTACTTTCGGGGATAGGTGTGCTTCTCGTCGATGGGCAGCTGCTGGGTGAGGCCCAGTGCCCTCCCCCGGGGGATGATCGTGATCTTGTGAATCGGGTCCGTTCCGGGCAGGAGCTTGGCCACGAGGGCATGGCCGGACTCGTGGTAAGCCGTGATCCTCTTCTCATCGTCGCTGATGACCATGCTCCGGCGCTCCGTTCCCATGAGCACCTTGTCCTTGGCGAATTCCAGATCGCTCATGGTGATGCGATCCCTCGATATACGGGCCGCGTGCAGGGCCGCTTCATTGACCAGGTTCTCGATATCGGCCCCTGAAAACCCCGGTGTGCCTCTGGCCAGCACGGGCAGCCGGACATCCTCGGCGAGGGGCATCTTTCGCGTGTGAACCTCCAGGATCTTCTCCCTGCCTTTGACGTCCGGCAGCGGGACAACGACCTGCCGGTCGAAGCGCCCCGGCCGCAGGAGGGCCGGGTCCAGCACATCGGGACGGTTCGTCGCCGAAACGAGAATAACGCCCTCGGAGGATTCGAACCCGTCCATCTCGACCAGGAGCTGATTCAGCGTCTGCTCGCGCTCGTCGTGACCTCCGCCGAGACCGGCGCCCCGGTGCCGGCCGACGGCGTCGATCTCATCGATGAAAATGATGCAGGGCGCGTGTTTCTTCCCCTGTGTGAACAGATCCCGCACACGGGAGGCGCCCACGCCGACGAACATCTCGACGAAGTCGGAGCCGCTGATGCTGAAAAAGGGCACACCGGCCTCACCGGCAATCGCCCGTGCCAGAAGCGTCTTTCCCGTGCCGGGAGGACCGACCAGAAGGACCCCTTTCGGTATCCGGCCGCCGAGGCGGGTGAATTTCTTCGGGTCCTTGAGGAAATCGATGATCTCCTGCAGCTCAAACTTCGCCTCGTCGATCCCTGCCACGTCGTCGAAAGTCACCTTCTTCGAGCTCTCCGTGAGGAGCCGCGCGCGGCTCTTTCCGAAGGACATGGCCTTCCCGCCCCCGGCCTGCATCTGCCGCATGAAGAAGATCCAGATGGCGATGAGGAGGATCATCGGGAACCACGACACAAGGACGTTCAGGTACCAGGGGGATTCGTCGGCCGGTTTGGCGGCGATCCGGACCCCTTTCTGTTTCAGAAGGGGAACAACACCGGAATCCTTCGGAGCGTAAGTCTTGAAGCTCTTGCCGTTCAGAAACTTCCCGGTAATGTTGTCGCCCTGGACGCTCACTTCCAGGACCTGTCCGTTTTCGACGGCCGCGATGAAATCGCTGTAGATGATGCTCTCGTGCGACTCCTTCGGCTGAGTGAACAGGTGATAGAGCATCACGAAAATCAGACTGATGACAAGCCAGAGGGCTATATTTTTCTGTAGCGGATTCAACAGATCGACTCCTTCCTGCTAATCCATGGACGTAGATCCCGGCGGGAGCGCATCCCTCCAGTGGACATTGAATTACAACAGAAATCCTTGAATTTCAATTAATTTCTATTTTTAAAACCGTCTCCGTCCCCGGCCGGATCCTCACTCGTTCCGACATCCTCAGGCCGGGAACCCAGAGGACGGATTTTCTGTCCGCGACAACGGGAAGCCTGTCCCTCTCGTCCCTTGCGATCTTCTCGTCGATGAAGAGAGACTTGACCTTCTTGCGACCCTTCATGCCGAGGGGCTGGATCCGGTCCCCGGGGCGGACATTCCTCACCACAACCGGAAGGACGATCCGGTCGTAATCCATGTAGACCCTCTTTCCGCAATCGAAGCGCGCATCCCCGGCGCCGACGAAATCAAAGGACAGTCTCCGGCCGGCTTCCGCGACCCCGACGGCGCCCGGCACACGGACATCGTAGGAATAGTCCCCCTGCGGTCGAGAGGCCCGCCCGTTCTTTCGCGGCGAAGACCCCGTCCTTCTGCCCCTCGCCATGACCAGCATCCCGTACTCGCGGCAGACCCTGATTTCTCCCGGCAAGTCCAGGGCCTTTCCCGTTCTGCCCGCGGTGATCAGCCCCTGAACGGCCTCGACATGGACATGGCCGATCTCCGCCCCTTTCCGGGCGAGACGCTGGAGAAGCCCGAGAATCACCCTTTTGCGCAGGGCCGGATGGAGCCCTTCGAGTTTTTCGATCTTCACGCGGCAGGCGGTTCGATCGCCCCCGAGGCCCCATGCTTCGATCAGGCCGTCCACCACGGAGTTTATATAGTCATTTTCATCGGCGATGATGCGGGCGAGTTGAGCGATATTTTCCTCCACCCGGGGGTTGTACGTCACGAGAATCTCTCCGATGAGATGGTGCCGGATCCTGTTGCGATGAAAGGCCTCCGATGCATTGGTGCTGTCCAGGACATAATCGAGTTTTTCCTCCTGGAGAAACAGGAGGATCTCCTTCCGGGTCGCCTCCAGAATCGGACGGATATAGACACCGTCCCGGATGGGAAGCATCCCCTTCATCCCCTCGAGACCGCTTCCCCTCAAAAGGTGCATGAGGACCGTCTCGGCCTGATCGCTTCGATTGTGTCCCAGCGCGATTTTGTCATACCCGAGTTTCTCCCGGGCCGCCGCGAGGAACCGGTACCGTTCCTCCCGGCAGAACGCTTCGAGATTCGTCTCCGTCCCTTTCTTCAGCCGTCGGGGGTCCATGCGTTTCGTTGACAGGGGAACGCCGAGACTCCGGCACAGACCCCCGACAAAGGCTTCCTCCTCCCGCGATTCCGGACCCCGGAGCCGGTGGTTGAAATAGGCCGCACCGATTTCGATGCGCCACTTTCCGGCCAGACGCTGAAGGCAGCGCAGGCACGCGACGGAGTCGGGACCGCCGGAAAGGGCCACGAGGACCCGCTCCCCGGGGCGAATCATGTCGTGCTCCCTGATCGTTTTTTCGACTTTCAGCAACAGTTTCATGCGAAAAAGGTCTTCAGCTCATCGAGGCGTTCGCAGGTGAGGTCCGGTTCAAGCGCCAGCAGGTCGGTACGGGGCGCCAGACCGTTCAGAAACGCGCAGGAGAGCGCGCCGGCGCTTCTGGCGAGGAGGACGTCCTGGGGGCCGTCCCCGATCACGGCCGTGCGGTCCGGATTCGCCCGGAAACGCTCCATGAGCGGCCGGATCAACCGCGGATCCGGTTTGACGTAGGGCGTCGAGTCACCGGCGATGATGTCGTCGAAGTGCCCTTTCAGGTCCAGGGCTTCCGCAATTCTCATCGTGAAGACGTGACTCTTGTTCGTCAGGATGACCTTCCGTTTTTCCCGAAAATGCTCCAGGACCTCCCGGACCCCGGGGTAGAGCCCCGTCGAATCCAGCAGGTGCTTCCCGTAGACGTCCCTGAACATCGAAAGGGCCCTGTCGAAGAGATCCCGGTGAGCCGCACCGAGGGACCGTTCGATCAGTTTGTTCACACCGTCCCCCACAAAACGGATGATCCTTTCCCGCTCCAGCGGCTGAAGACCGAGGCCCCGCAACGTTCGGTTCACGGAGCTTGCAATATCCTCTCCGGATTGGACCAGGGTCCCGTCAAAATCAAAGACCATGAGATCGATCGGCTTCATTGGCCATCCCTGCGGTGTAAAAATATAATTTCCTTGTGAAAATATATATAATCTCCTGCGGGATTACAAGGGTCAAACGGGGCAAGACCGTTCGTGTCCCGGTACTTATTTTGATTGACGCCCCCGGCCATCTATGGTAGGGCACAATCACCCGCTTGGATCCGTGAATTCAGGACTGAGACGGAAGGTTGGAAGAACATAGGATGTCCCCATCGCTTTGACAAGGCCTTCCCCTGCCGTCCGGAAGGCCTTTTTTTCGATCATGAAAGACCCCGCGGTAAGAAAGGAAATGGAAAAGGACGCCGTCGCCATTCTCGGTCTCGGCAAGGTCGGCACCGCCGTCGGCTTTTTCCTTCGCCGTGCCGGATACCCCGTCTCCGCCGTGGCCGCTCGTTCGACGGCGTCGGCATCCAGAGGAGTGGAATTCACCGGCGGCACGATCTTCGAGGATTACACGGAAGCGGCGCGGAGGGGATCCTTCATCCTGATCACGACGGTCGATGACGCCATTGCCCCCGTCTGCGAAAGGATCGCCCGGGGAGGCGCCGTCGGCCCCGGGAAAAAGGTCGTGCACATGAGCGGCGCCTGCGGACTCGACGTTCTTCGATCCGCGAAGGAGACGGGAGCCTCTGTGGCCTGCATACACCCGATCCAGTCCTTTGCCGATGTCCGAAACGCCATCGAAAACATCCCGGGCAGTTCTTTCGGTGTCACCGCCGAAGGGGAGATCGAGCCCTGGGCCCTGCAGGTCGTCCAGGACCTCGGCGGCCGATCGTTCATCATCGCCGATGCCGACAAACCTCTGTACCACGCGGCGGCATGCATGGCCTCCAATTACCTGGTCACCCTGATGCACCTCGTCGAGAGGATCTATCGGAGGATCGGCCTCGAAGGCGACGATGCCCTGCGGGCGTTCTGGCCTCTCGTCCGCGGGACCATCCGGAATATCGAAGCGAAGGGAACGGTCCAGTCTCTCACGGGACCCATCTCCCGTGGAGACGTCGGCACCGTGAAGAAGCACGTGGAGGCCTTTGAGAAGGAAATCCCGGAACTGGACGGCCTCTACAGGGCCCTGGGTCTCCAGGCCGCAGCCGTGGGGTTTGAAAAAGGGACGCTTTCTGCGGAGAAGGTTCAGGAAATCAAAACGCTTCTCATGGAGGGGAGATTGAAATGAGCACACAGAGCAAGATCACCACCGTCACCACCGCCGTCGTCCGGCAGATGAAACAGAAAAAAGAGAAAATCACCATGTTGACCGCCTACGATTACCCGACGGCGGCGGCCGTGGACGAGGCCGGCATCGACATCATCCTCGTCGGGGATTCGCTGGGCATGGTGGTCCTCGGGTATGACAGCACGCTGCCCGTGACGATGGAGGACATGATTCGCCACACCAAGGCGGTCACGCGGGCGGCGAAGCGCGCCATGGTGATCGGCGACATGCCGTTCATGTCCTACCAGGTTTCCGTCGAGGAGGCCCTGCGCAATGCCGGCCGATTCATGCAGGAGGCCGGGGCCCACGGAATCAAACTTGAAGGGGGCCGGGAGGTTGCAGAGGTGACGCGCCGGATCGTCCAGGCGGGCATCCCCGTCATGGCCCATATCGGCCTCACGCCGCAGTCGGTGCACCAGCTCGGCGGATACAAAGTGCAGGGCAAGGATCACCCCTCGGCGATGAGGCTCATGGAAGATGCGAAGATCCTCGAGGAGGCGGGCGCTTTTTCCATCGTCCTGGAGTGCGTGCCGGCGGCGCTGGCGGAAAAGATCACGACATCGCTCTCGATGGTGACAATCGGCATCGGCGCCGGGGTTCACTGCGACGGGCAGGTTCTCGTCGTCAACGACATGCTGGGGCTCTTTGAACGATTCACACCCAAGTTCGTCAAAAAATACGCGAATCTGAACGTCGAGATCAAGGCTGCCGTCGGGCAGTACATCCGGGAGGTCCGGGAAGGTCAGTTCCCCGGCCCGGAACACTCCTTTTAGCGGCCTGAAGGCCTCAGGCAGAGACAGGAAGACCTCGTACATCCCTGCGAACGGGCGAGGTCTTTCATTCGAGATATCAGGGTTTTTCTTCGAGCTTGCCGGCCTTGAAGGCCTCGAGGGCGGATTGGACCGTCCCCGAGGCGCCGATGTAGATCCTGACGTCGGCCGTCCTCAGGGCCGCCGTGGCCTTGCGACCGATGTGCCCCGTGAGGACCGCATCCACCCGCTGTCCGGCTACGAGATTCCCGGTAGCCGTTCCCCGGGTCACTCACTGGGCCCGTGCGCCTGTGTTTTCAACGGCCCGGTGCTCGTTGGTTTCCATGTCCCAGAAGACAAAGAAGGGGCAACGACCGAAGCGCGGGTCCACCAGATCCGTCAAATCCGGACCCGTCGACGAAATGGCGATCTTCATTTCTTCTCCTTTCCATGGACCTGTTGGATCCCGAAGGAACGCTTTCAATCCTTTGAATCGCGAACCCGGTGGATCCTCGCGGTTTTCCGGAGGGGCCCGCCGGCGGTGTCTTTTCCATGCCGGCCCTCAGGGCTGCCGGCTCTTTCCGCCCTCGAGCTCATCGACGAGTTCGTCGGTCCTTTTCACCCGCTCCGCCATCTCCTTCAGAATCCCGTGGACGATCTTGGGATTCTCCCGGAGGATGGTCTCGAAATTGTCCTCCCGGATCCTGATCAGGCGTGTGTCGTCCTCGACGGCAATGACCGTTGCCGTCCTCGGCGACCGAAGCAGCATGGCCATTTCCCCGAAATAGTCCCCTTCCTTCAGAACCCGCAGCGTCTTGTCCTTCCGGCGGATCTCCACGGCCCCGTTGAGGATATAGAACATGTCCGTCCCTTCCTCCCCTTCCCTGCAGACCACTTCCCCGCGGCTGTAGGGTGTCGCAAACCGGTCCATGATTCTTCGCGGCCCCTTTCTCGACGGCAGGGACTTCTGCTGCAGGAGGCCGGAGAGGAGAAGGGCCTCCCGCCTGCGGATATTGGCCATGATCTCCATCCCGAAGAGGATGACGACGAACTGGTAGTACACCCAGATGATCAGGATGAAAATCGCCTTCAGGGAACCGAAGGTGACGCCGTAGTTCGGGTTGAACTTCAGAAAGAGGAGAAAAACCGGTTTCGCAACCAGCCAAAGGGTGGCGGTGATGAACGATCCGACCGCGAGGTTCGCGGCCTTCAGCTGGACGGGGCAGAAGATGAGATAAAAAAGGGCGATGACCAGCGTCGCCAGAAGCGGGGCGGAGATGACGTTGAAAACACGCATGAGGACACCCGGGCTCCCGGCATAGGGCGTCATGACGGAGGCGTAGAGGATTTCGCCGAGGATCACGCCGATGAACAGAACCAGGAGGATGAAAACGGCAACGGCATTGATGAGTTTGTTTTTCCAGTAGGGAGCATCCCTCTCTTCCTTGAAAATCCGCAGAAAAGCAAAACGCAGAGACGACGCCAGCGGGGTGACCGACCAGAAGAGCACGATCAGGCTCAAAAGGCCCCATGTCCTCTGCTTCGCCACGGCGTAGACTTCCTTGAGCAACACCTTGTGATAGGCGGGAAAGATCTGCTCTGCGAGATTCTCGATCCCTCTGACGGCCGCCTGGGAGGTCAGAATGACGTTGCTGAGAATATAAACGATCAGGATGAAGAGCGGGATCAGAGAAAAAAATCCGAAAAAGGCGAGGGTCGCCGATGTCTCCAGTCCGTTGTTGCGCCCGAAGGACCTGAGGGACCCCCGGAGAATCAGGTAGGGGTACCCGAATCGCTCTTCGGGGTCATCGATGAAATGTCTAATTTTTTCACGCATGGCCCATTCCGTTCTGCGGCATGAGAGGAGAGAGGCCCTTTCGTCGGCCGCTCCGGGCACCCGGAGCCGGTGGGGGATTATAGTGAAAGGGTTTACGCCGTGTCAAACACTGAAAATGGCGCGATCCGCCGCGACAGGCCGGGACCGAAACCGTCCCGACGGACCCGGCTGAGTCACGGGTCCGGTCAAAACCCGCTGCGATCTTCGCCTCCCCAGGGTTCATGCCGGAATTGACAGCCTCCCCGTTTGGTGCTAAAGAAGCTCGACACTCTCATTTATTCGGGTACTTTCATCCCAGAGCTCCCGTTTATGTTCAGAAATTTGTTCCTGAATCTGTCGCTGAACAAGAAGCTCGTTTTCATGATGCTCGGCCTGAGTTTCCTGCTCCTTTCCCTCCTCTTCATCATCTATTTGCAGTCCGAGCGGGTCCTGGAGAAACAGCTGGAAACGCAGATCGTCGAGCTCACCCAGGCCATTCAGGTCGGCGTCGAGGAGGTCACCGGCACCGGCGGGACCGACGAGATGCGGCTGAGACAGTATCTCAAATCCCTCAAGTCCAGGGGGATCAAGGAGATTTCCATCATCAGCAACAAGGAAGAAATCATCGCAAGCACCAATCCCAAAAGCGTCGGCACCCCCGTCGGCCCCAAGAAGAAGGAATTGATCATCAAGGCCGAACTCGGTGAAAGGGCCGTCGATGAGGAGGGCAAGACCTACAACGTCATCATCCCCGTCATCGCCGGGGAGGCTCATTACGGCTATGTCCATCTCCAGATCAACGCGGACAATTTTTCCGAGCAGCTCAAGCTGAACACGTTGAAGCGTATCGCAGCCACCCTTCTCGTCTTCTCTCTGGGTATCGCCATTTCCATTTTCCTGGCCCTGAGATACACGGAACCCATACACAACGTCGTCGAGGCGGCAAAGAAAGTCGCTGCCGGTGATCTCAACCAGAGCCTGCCGATGGACCGGAAAGACGAGATCGGGGAACTCACCGAAAGCTTCAATTACATGGTGCAGAAGCTCAAGGAGGAGAAAAAGCTCGAGGAGCGCCTCCGTGAAGCCGAGCATCTCTCCGCCGTGGGACAGCTCGCCCGGGGCATCGCCCATGAAATCCGCAACCCGCTGAACTACATCAGTCTTTCCATCGATCATCTCAAGGAAAAGTACCGCCCGGCCGATGAGGCCCGGGAGAATAAATTCGACAGCCTGATTTCGTCCATGAAACAGGAGGTGCACCGTCTCGACAAGCTGGTCGGCGACTTCCTGGACTACGGCAAACCGCTCCGCCTGAATCTGCAGCCCGTCGATACGAAAAAGCTTCTCTCCCACATCGTGGAGATCATCAAGGCCAAGGCCGACACCGAGCACGTGGCGATTATTGAGAGTTACGACTTCCTGCCGGAACTGATGCTCGACTACGACCTGATGAAGACCTGCCTGTTCAACATCGTATCCAATGCCTTCCAGGCCATGCCGGAGGGCGGCACCATCACCTTCAGGACGGAACGGAGCGACGGCAAGTTCAACCTGCACATTCTCGACACGGGTGCCGGAGTTCCCAGGGAAAACCTCGAAAGAATCTTTGAACCGTTCTTCACCACGAAGAGCGGCGGGCTCGGGCTGGGCCTTGCGATCACCCGGCGGGTGATCGAAGAGCACGGCGGGAAAATCGACTTTCTCAGTTCCGAGGGCAGGGGCAGCGAGGTGTCGATCACCCTGCCCCTGGCGAGCCTCTGAGGCGACAGCCCCTATTCACCAGGAGTCAACAGACAGCCATGGCCGTGATCCTCGTCGTCGATGACGAACCCCTCCAGCGGGACATCCTGAAAACCATTCTGACGGACGCCGGTTACGAAACCCTCACCGCGGCGTCCGGCGAGGAAGCCCTCAGGCTGACCCGGACCTACAGCCCCGATGTCGTCCTGACCGACCTAAGGATGAAGGGGATGGACGGCATCGAACTCCTGGAGCGACTGATGGCCCGGGGGGAGTCGCCGACGGTACTCATCATGACGGCCTTCGGCACCATCGACTCGGCCGTGGAGGCCATGAAGAAGGGGGCCTTCGATTACATGACGAAGCCCCTCGATAAGGACGTGGTCATCATGACCGTCCGGCGGGCCCTGGAACGGTCGGAACTCCTGCGGAAAAACCTGGAACTCCAGCAGGCCCTGATGGACAAATTCAAGATCGAGGGCATCGTCGGCAAGTCCAAATCGGTCCAGGACGTCATCCACATCATCAAGAAGGTGTCGGACAGCCCCGCCACGGTCCTCATCCTCGGCGAGAGCGGAACGGGGAAGGAGCTCATTGCCCGCGCGATCCATTTCAACAGCCGGCGGGCCCCCAAATCCTTCACCGCCATCAACTGTGCCGCCATACCGGAGACCCTCCTCGAAAGCGAACTCTTCGGCTACGAGCCGGGCGCCTTCACCGGCGCCGTCGCCCGCAAGATCGGTCTTTTCGAGGCGACCAACGGCGGCACCGTCCTTCTCGACGAGGTGGGAGACCTCCCTGCCATGACCCAGTCCAAGATTCTCCGGGTCCTCCAGGAAAGGGAAATCCGCAGACTGGGAGGCCGGGACTCCATCAAGATCGACGTCCGCATCATCGCCGCGACCAACAAGGACCTCGAACGGGAGATGAAGGAAAACAAGTTCCGGGAAGACCTTTTTTACCGCCTGAAGGTCGTCACGATCGAGCTGCCGCCCCTGCGGGAACGGCGGGAGGATATTCCCGACCTCATTCAGTACTTCCTGCAGAAATACAACCAAGAATTCGACAAGAGAATCCGGAGGGTCGATGAGCCGGCCCTGAAGGCCCTGACGGACTTCCACTGGCCCGGCAACATCCGGCAGCTCCAGTCGGTGATCGAAAAGGCCGTTCTTTTGTGTGATTCCGACACGATCTCGCTCCGGGATATTCGGGACGAACTGACGTCGGGGTCCCCGTCGAAAGACATCCTCGATTTCGATTTGCCCGACGAGGGCATTTCCCTCGACGATTTTGAAAAGGCCGTTCTGAAAAAGGCCATGCAAAAAACCGATCACGTTGCCGCCCGTGCGGCCAAATTGCTCGGCCTCACCTACAAGACCTTCTGGTACCGCTGGGAGAAGTTCGACCTGGACGCGACAGCGGATCGCATCCCCGGCGAGGATCTCTTCCGCTTTGAAATCCCCGGCGGCGGCGTCAACTACGAAGACCTCGAAAAGGCGCTGATCCGCAAGGCCATGGTGAAAGCGCATTACGTCGTTTCAAAGGCCTCTCGCCTTCTCGGCATCAGTGAAAAGGCTTTTCGTTCGAGGTGGGAGAAATACGGGCCGAACCAGGGCTGAGTCCGGCTCCCTCCCCTGCTTCCGCCTGACGGACCAAAAAACTCCTTTCAAGGACAACCCCTTTGTATTATATTGGTGCTGCGTTTTTCGCGAGGGTCAAGAGCCGCCGGCAGCCCCGGATGCAGCCGATGCCGGCCGTTGTGTTTTTTTCGCCGTGGATTTCGTTGTGAAAACGAACCGCACGCCGTCCATGGCCGTTCAGACCGGATCGTCATCACAGAGGACAGAAGAATGAAAAACAAAACGGAGTTTGTGTTCCGGACCGTCGTCATCCTCTCCCTTTTTCTTTTCTTCGCCGCCTGCGCCACCGTGCCCGTCACCGGCAGGAGACAACTGGACCTCGTGCCGGACTCCGAACTTGTGGCGATGAGCTATTCGGAGTACGCAACGGTGATGAAGAAATCCAAACTCTCAACGGATCAGGACAAGGTCGACATGGTCCGTCGCGTGGGCAAACGGATTGCCGCTGCCGCAGAAGAATTTCTCGTCGAGGAAGGTCTGGGATCGGAAGTCAAAAACTACAAATGGGAGTTCAATCTCATCGAGGACGACAAGACGGTGAACGCGTGGTGTATGCCCGGCGGCAAGGTGGCCGTTTACACGGGTCTCCTCCCCATCACGCGAGACGAGACGGGCCTCGCCGTCGTTGTGGGCCATGAGGTCGCCCACGCCATCGCCAGACACGGCGGCGAGCGAATGAGCCAGGGCCTTCTCGCCCAGCTCGGCGGGGTCGGCCTTGCCGTCGCTCTGTCGACGCAGCCGGCGGCGACGCAGAGCATATTCATGCAGGCCTACGGCGTGGGGACTCAGGTGGGTGTTCTCCTTCCGTACAGCCGCCTTCACGAGTCTGAGGCCGATCACATCGGCCTTATTCTCATGGCCAAAGCAGGGTACGACCCCCGGGCTGCCGTTGCGCTGTGGCAGCGGATGAACCAGCACGGGGGAGCCAGACCCCCGGAGTTTCTCTCGACGCACCCCGCGCCGGAATCTCGGATCAGGGACATTCAGGCACGGATCCCCGAGGCCCTGCGGTACTACAAGCCGAAATAAACGGGGAAGCCCGATTTCCTCCGGGATATCCATGCCGTGCCGTTAAAACCGACGTAAAAGAAGGAGGATGACATGTTGAAGGAGTTCAAAGAATTCGCGATGCGAGGCAATGTCGTGGACATGGCCGTCGGCATCATCATCGGCGGTGCCTTCGGGACCATCGTCAAGTCCCTCGTGGACGACATCCTCATGCCGCCCATCGGACTGCTTCTCGGCAATGTCGATTTTTCGAATATCTTCATGGTGATCAAGGCGGGGAAAACCGCCGGCCCGTACGCGACGCTCGCCGAAGCCAAGGCGGCGGGGGCCGTGACGGTCAATATGGGCGTCTTCGCGAACTCGGTGATCAGCTTCCTGATCGTGGCCTTGGCCGTGTTCCTCCTGATCCGGCAGATCAATGCCCTGAAAAGGGCCGAGGTGCCGGCGGCCCCGACGACCAAGGATTGCCCCTACTGCTTCTCCGTCATCCCCGTCAAGGCCACACGCTGCCCGAACTGCACATCGGAACTCAAAGGTTAATCTCCCTGCCATCCCCCTCGCCGGATCCGGCGGGGTCTTCACGCGAACAGACAGCCGGCCGCTCAAAGGCCGGCTGTTCTCGTAACATCCCGCAAGGGCGGACGGTAACCCGATACCGCCGGGCGGTCCCATTGTCCGCGTCTTCCCGGGAATGTCATTGCAACGGCCTGAGAAATATGCCATGATCCCCCCTAAAATTCCATGACCCTCCGACATCGCCCGAGGAGGAACCTGTGCCCCGTCGACCCGACGGAGCCTGTCGGCAACGCAATGAGGGGTTCCGTGCAACCTGAAGCTCATGCAGCGTAAAAACGATCCCCGACAGAAAGGCCTTTTCTTTCACCAACTTGCTCCGGGGCAAATCTTCATCCTCAGTTTCGCCGGCCTGATCCTCACGGGCGCTTTCTTTCTCTGGTTTCCCTTCTCCTCTTCGGGTGAACCCCTTGATTTCATCGACGCGCTCTTCACGGCCACGTCGGCGGTCTGCGTCACGGGTCTCGCCGTTTTAGACATCGGTAAAGACCTCTCCTTCGCCGGGCAGGTCATCACCCTTATCCTTTTCCAGATCGGCGGTCTCGGCATCATCACCTTTTCCGTGTTCCTCTTCGGCATTATGGGTCGCGGCATATCGTTCAAAGAGAGGGAGATCGTCCAGACGACTTTTCTCCACACGCCGAAGCGGGACTTTATCATCATCCTCAAGGCCGTGCTCGTCTCGACCTTTGCGATCGAGTCCGTCGGCGTCCTGGTTCTTTTCATCCGGTTTTCACAGGAATTTCCCTCCGGCACCGCCTTCTATTACGCCCTTTACCACGCCGTCTCCGCCTTCAACAACTGCGGTTACTCCCTCTTCACGGACAACCTGATCCGCTACCAAGGGGACTGGATCGTCAATCTGGCCGTCATGGCCCTCATCATCCTGGGGGGGCTCGGATTCGTCGTCCATCACGAGGTTTATTCCCGGTTTCGCAGCCGGCAGGAACACCTCTCCGTTCACAGCAGGATCGTCATTTATACCACGGCGATCCTGGTCCTCTCGGGTGCCCTGCTGTTTTATTTTTTCGAGCGGAATCACATCATCCGGGACATGCCTTTCCACGCGCAGGTCCTCGTTTCCTTCTTTCAGTCCGTGACCCCCAGAACCGCCGGATTCAACACCGTGGATATCGGGAGCCTGACCAACGCGACCATCCTCGTGATGATCGTCCTGATGTTCATCGGCGCCTCCCCGGGATCCACGGGGGGCGGGATCAAAACGACCAGCGCAACCCTGCTTCTGCTTCTGATCTGGAACCGCTGGAAGGGATACGAAGAGGTGAACGTCTTCAACCGGACCATCCCCAAAGAGCAGATCACCAAGACGATCTCGATCATTTTCGCCGCGGCGATGTCCGTGTTTCTCATCACGTCCATTCTGCTTCTGGCGGGCGGCGGAGACCTGACGCCCCTCAAGAGCCGTCACCTGTTCGTGGAGTATCTTTTTGAAACGGTCTCGGCCTTCGGGACCGTCGGCCTGTCCATGGGGGTTACGCCGAACATGAACGACCTTCAGAAACTCGCGATCGTCCTCATGATGTTTGCCGGAAGAGTGGGTCCCCTCACCCTGGCCTTCTCGCTCGCACTTCGGCAGTCCAGGAAGGGAATTACCTACGCGGAAGAAACCGTGATGGTCGGATAAGGGGGATGCAGATGAAAAGAGTCATCGTCATCGGACTGGGGATTTTCGGTTACAACGTCGTCAGGGAACTCCACGAAAACAACGTCGAGGTGTTCGCCATCGACAAGAAGAAAGAGGCCGTCCAGGCCGTCCGGGACTTCGCCGCCAGGGCCATTGTTGCCGACGGCACGGACAAGGATTTGATGGACAGTATCGGGATCCGGGAGGACGACATGGTCATCGTCTCCTTCGGGGAAGACCTGGCGGCCAGCACCCTCATCACCCTGCACCTCCGCCAGATGAAGGTCAAAGACATCATCGTCAAGGCTCCCAACGAAGAGCACAAACTCATCCTCGAAAAGGTCGGCGCCACGGAGGTGATCATCCCGGAAAAGGAAATGGCGGACAAGATCGTCAAGGGGATCGTCAGCCCGAACGTGCTGGATTACATTCCCCTGTCGGAAGATTACATGATCTGTGAAATCGCGACACCCAAGAGCTTTATCGGCAAGACGCTGGGCGGTCTGAAGGTCCGAAGCAACTACAACATCGGGGTGATCGCGATCCGCGACACACTGACAGACCGCGTCGAGATGGTGCCTTCGGCGGATTTCGTCTTCAAGGACAGTGATGTCATCGTTGTGGTCGGCAAAGAGGCCGATATTGACAAAATCAGGTGAGAAACCGGAAAGGGCCATTTCGTCGAAGCGTCCGCCGCCATCGACAAACCGGGAGGCGGACGGTTAAAGGAGCGGACCTGTCGGGGGGCCTGCCGGAATTCGTCTGCCCGGCGGGGAAGCGAACCCGGAGTCATACGGGGGGGATTCCTTCCTGAACCATGATGTTCTGCTGGGCTTCATCGAATTCGACGGCGAAGCCCCCTGGCTCGGTACGAACCACCGTCCCGGAGAATCTGACTCTGAATATTTTCTTCTCTTTCTCCCGGCCGATTTCCAGATGCAGATACACCTGGACGGGTGTGCCGACGGCCAGTTGTATTTCCGTGACGAACATCGCGCCTGCGGTGGAGATGTTCGCGATCCGGAGCAAATAGATTTTCTTCTCCCGGGAGCCCGGGTGAACGGTGACGATGGCGGAGCAGTTGAGTTTGAGCCGTTTATACCTTCTTTTCCTGTTCAACGCTCTCCCTGCCTGTCCTGCAATTTTTTTTCGGGGATCCGCCGTTTTCCTGAAACGGAGATCTCGTCCCGTGTCATCGGTCCTGCCTATCCGATGACGGCCGGGCAAACCCTGTCAGGACTCGTCCCTGACCCCCGGGAAGCCCCTTCGATGCCGATTCACCGAAGATCCCTTCCGCCGCCGCCTCGGCCGGAGGATTTTTCCCCGACCCGGCCGTTCATCATCTCCCCATAGGCCATTCGACAGCGGTAATAGTTCTCCTGCGTGATGCCCAGCTCGCGGCAGATCTGCCCCAGATTTTTGCCTTGTGCGAGCCTTGCATCGGCTTCACGAACCAACCCGACAATCTGCTCAAGCGTAAACTGTTTCCCCGTCATACGACTTTTCCCGACTTCCGCTTTTGCGTCCCGGCGTGACACGGGTCAACCGCATCACCTTCCCGGTTCTGAACAATCCATGCCTTGCATCCGTACTGCGATGACCCCATCAGGACCAACCCTCCCTTTTGAAATAATTCTTCAGTGCCCTGATGATCAATTTCTCGCCGGGGTTGACAAAATGGCCGTCGCCCCCGTGGGCGGGCTGATCAAAATATCTGCGGAGAGCCTGCACGAGGGCATCCCCCTCCGTGTCACTCCCCAGGGCCTTTTGCTTGGCCGGTCTGTCCCTGTCGCCCGCGTCCGTCTCTTGTGTCCTCCACGGAATTTATCACCATATTCGCCAAAAAAAACCGCAAAAACAATACGCTGAAGATATGATTTTGAATCAGAAAAAAGTATTAGGCCCACGGTAAGAACCCCGTATCCGGGACGAAAGAAACGGGCAGCGAGTTCCTCTTGGTTACCCGCGGCCATCCCAATGGTGTTGAAATGCCCAAGAGAAAAGAGGTTGCCCTCCATGGGCCCTTGCTTCGATCCGTCAAACTCCGCTTCGAAATTCCCCCGGAAACGGAAAAAAGGGGTCACGCACACTTCGCAACCCCTTGAATTTGTTTGGTAGCGGGGGGTGGATTTGAACCACCGACCTTTGGGTTATGAGCCCAACGAGCTACCGGACTGCTCCACCCCGCGTCCTGATAAAACATATTAATTTCATTAAACTTCCATTGTCAAGGACATTTTGATAAATGCCCTTCCCGACCCTGTATCGACGCCTGGTTCGGCGATGTCTCTCTCAGGGCGTCTCGTGCGAAAAGACAACCTGGTCCTTCCCCTTTTCCTTGGCCCTGTACATGTTCAGATCAGCCCTCCGGATAAAGGTCACCAGGTCCTCGTTATGGTTGAACTGGGAGACACCCGTGCTGACGGTCACCCGCACCGTTTTCCCGGGTTTCGGGGTAAAGACCTCCTTCTTGAACTCCTGCCGGATACGTTCGGCCGTCACCATCCCCTGCTCCCCGTCGGTGTCGGGCAGAATGACAACGAACTCCTCGCCCCCGTAACGGTAAGCCGAGTCCGTTCGCCTCAGGCAATTCCGAATGACGTCGGCAAACCGCAGAAGGACATTGTCGCCCTCGAGATGGCCGTAGGCGTCGTTGTATTGCTTGAAATTGTCGATATCCATCATGAGCAGGGTCAAGTTGTGGTTGTAGCGGTTCGTTCGCTCGATCTCCGCCGTGATCTGGTTGTAGAATTGCCTCGAGTTGTAGAGTTTGGTCAGGTTGTCGGTGATGCTCAGCTCCTGGTAGCGCCGTTCACTTTCCCGGAGCAAGGCCTCCGCCCGATTCCTCTCCGACAGCATCGCCCTCTCCCTCAGGACGCGCTTCAACCGGATCAGGAGCTCCTTGATGCCGACCGGTTTCAGCATGAAATCGCTGGCACCCTTCTCGATGATCTGCTCATAGGTGAAATCCTCGGCAAAACCCGTCATCACGATGACGTCGGCGCCGTGGTTCGCCTTGATGAGGGTGGTGAGCTCGATGCCGTTCATGCCCCCGGGCATCTTGATGTCGGTGATGACGATGTCCACCTTGTGTTTTTCGAGGATCTTGAGGGCCTCTTCCCCGCTCAGAGCGGAAAGGCAGTGATAGCCGAAATGCTGCAGGGCCTCCTGGATGATGTCGCAGATCGGCTTTTCATCGTCGACGACGAGGATCTGGACGGTCCCGGCCTTTTCGCTTTCCACTTTGTCCATGTCAAGAATCGCGAGTTCGGCCGGAGGCGTCCTCCGGCCCCTGCGTTGTATCGCCATCGGGCCCGGCCGGTCGGTCATCGGTAAAACCGGCATCGACACCCCGCGCTGCACACGGAAAGAACGACCCGACGCTGTTTTTTCGTCCCGCTGCGTCTGACGGCCCTTCAGAAAACGAAAACGGCCGCCGCAATCACCGTTGTGTAGGGACCCTTCTTGGGAACGATGAAGGACTGGGTGACGTTGCGCGTCCGGACGATTTTGCCGCTGATCTTGAAGACCTCTTTCTTTTCGTCCCAGCTCTTGTCCACGTCAAAATCGATGCCGAGGGTGGAGGCGAGCATGGCGGCGGCCAGGTCTTCCGCGTAATCCCCCGCCTGTTTTTCCGTCTGCCCGAAGGCATGATGCTCGCTGATATAGCCGTACTGGGTGAGATCCGCCGGAACGGCGCAGCCGACCGATGCCGCGAGCAACCGGTTGGGTTCGTTGCTGCCGCAACGGCTCATCACCGTGTACGTTATGCCTCCCGGGATCAACTCCTTCAGCCCCCTTCCCCTGGAAATCATCCTGCAGCCCGGCGGGAAGATGCTGGAGACGTAAACCAGGTTGAATTTCTCGATTCCCGCATCCCGGAGGGCCAGCTCGAAGGAGTGAAGCTCCTCCTTGTGGACCCCGACTCCCTTCGTGAAGAAAATCATCTTGGGAACGAATACCTGCACCCTGCCCTCTCCTCTTCTTCCATTCATTTTACGGCATATCCCATCATCCGGTAGGCGAGTTTCGCCGCCAGGAACTCCGGCGCCACCATCCCGGGGATGGGCGACAGTTCGACGACGTCGAACCCCCTGATACGACTTGTCCCGGCTACTTCCCGGACAAGAGAAATCACATCGTGCCAGTCGAGCCCTCCCGGTTCCGGCGTGCCCGTCGCCGGCATCAGGGAAGGGTCAAAGACATCCAGGTCGACGGATATATAAACATCTTCCGTCAAATTTTCGCAAACCTTTTTTTCCCACTCCGGTGTCTTCCGCAGAACGTCCGGGGGAAACACCCGGATGCCCTTCTTCCCGATGAAGAGGGCCTCTTCCCGGCTCATGCTGCGTATCCCGACGTGGACCACGGGACAGATCTCCAGGATCCTGCGGGCCACGCAGGCGTGACTGAAGGGCGATCCCTGGTAACGATCCCTCATGTCCGCGTGGGCATCCAGGTGGAGCACGGACAGACGGGGGTACTTTTTCTTCAATGCCCGCACGCAGCCCGTGGAGATGCTGTGCTCCCCGCCGAGGACCACCGGGATCTTGCCGTGCCGGACGATCCCGTCTACAACCTCTTCGACCTTCCGGATCATCTCCCGCGGCCCCCGGGCATCGGGTTCCAGGAAGGGAAGCGTGTGGATTCCCGCCCGGTAGGTTTCCCTGCGGAGTTCCTCGTCATAGAGTTCCATGTTGCAGGAGGCGTCGAGGATGGCGGCGGGCCCGCGGCGTGATCCCGACTGGTAGGTGGAGGTCAGATCATAAGGAACCGGCAGGACGACGAAGGAAGCCTTCCTGAAACCCGAAAACGCCTTCTCGATCCCGCCGAAATTCATCGCAGACCCCCTGGAATCGGTTTGACGACCTAACACATTCTACAGACCCTGTCCAGTCTTTTTCGGCCTCCTTTTCGCAGAGTCCGCGCGCCGTCCCCCGCGCCGCGGGCCGCCCCCGTCCGCAGGGGTTTGCCGGAGATGTTGGACGGCCTCACCGGAGCGTGGTCCGGGGTTCCCGGATCAGAAGGAGGGCCTGTAGAAGAGCAGGTTGAACTGCCCCCCTTCAAAAACGAGATAGGAAAAGTGCTCGATCCAGTCCCCCAGGGTCACGAATACCCGCTCCCGGCCATTCACCTCCGTCTTTCTGAGCAGGGGGTCGTGGCAATGGGCCAGGATCACGGCGTCGAATCCCTCCTCGAACTTTCGGAGAGAAAAATCATACATTTTCCCCGCCAGTCTCTCCCGGGTTTCGCCGAGCCACTTCTTGCTCGCCGTCGAACTGCCCTTGGCGACTTTCCACCAGAACGTCGATGGAAGCCATGCCCTGAGCCGGCCGAATGTTTTGCTCCGCAGGATTCTCCGGAGAAACAGGTACGAGGTGTCCCCCGTGTCCACCAGGTCTCCGTGGGCCAGGTACAGTTTTTTGCCTTCCAGCGTCACCACGGTCCAGTCCGGGATCACCTCCATGCCGAGTCTGTCACTGAAGTACGCTCTCAGGGCGAAGTCGTGGTTTCCCTCCAGGAGATGGACGGAAACCCCGCTTTCCTTCACCTCGACCAGCTTCCCGATCATATCCTGAAAGTCGGGATAGACCAGACCGTCGTCGGAGAACCAGAAGTCGAAAAAATCGCCGAGGATGTAGAGGTGATCGGCCTGTCCCTTCAGCGAACCGAGGAACCGGATCAGGCGGTCATAACCGATGTCGTCTCGGTGACGGAGATGGGCGTCGGCAATGAAGACTGTTTTCATCTTACTCGAGGACCCGCGGCGGCGGAAACCACACCGGCGTGCCGCCTTAGAGGCTTCCTCTGACCAGCTTTTCGGAATTTCGGAACATGTCTTTTATCTCAGCGGGCCTGAGGCCGGCCCCGGCGGCGATTCGACGCGCCATCTCCGGGCCGACCAGATCCCGTGGCGCGTGACTGTCGGTGTTCAGGACAAGAGGGGCCTTGAACTCCCGGGCAAGTCTCGCGACGTGTCCGTTGGTGTAACCGTGCCCGTGACGGGTGGTGATCTCGAGGCAAACCCCGTTTTTTGCCGCTTTCTTCACGCAGTCGGGCGTGATGAGGCCGGGGTGCGCCAGAATATCCACACGGGATTCGATGGCCGCCCGGTTGGTCCCCGGGGCGACGGGCTCAACAATCGTCTCCCCGTGAACAACGACGATTTTCGCACCGAGCCGGCGGGCCTCCTTGACGAGCCCCGGGATGAGAACGGGGGGCACATGGGTGATTTCGATCCCGGCGATGGCCTGGATGGGACAAACCGCGGAGATCTCGCGGCAGGCCTGACGGACGCGGGGCAGAATAAAATCCAGATTGGAGTGATCGGCGTGATCCGTGATGGCGATGGCCCGGTATCCCGTCGCCACGGCCCTGCGGATGAGCTCCGACGGGATGAGCTCCCCGTCGCTGAAGATGGAGTGCGTGTGCAGATCAATCATGTGGGGCTCCTTCCCCCTTCGTTGAGATGGGTTTCCGGCCGATCTCCCCGGGGCGTCCCGGAGGTTTCCCGGCGATCCACCTTCCGGGTTTTGAATCATCCAACCGCACGACATCTAACAGATTTTCATCGGCCCGTCAAACAAGTTATCCATTGATTTCGCGCTGCCAGTTGTATATGAATGTAACCGGGCCGGAGAGAGGAAAGTCCGGTCCGGCTACCGGGGGGCAAACAGCAGAGGCCGCCGATGACGAAAATCCTGTACCGCTACATCCTGCGGGAGATCACCTACCCGTTCATCCTTGCCCTTTTCGTGGCGACCTTCGCCCTCATGATGGGCAAGATCATCCAGCTGATGGAACTCGTCATCAACAAGGGCGTGGGGTTCTGGAACATATCGAAGCTGATCCTCTTCATGATGCCGGGGCTCCTTCTGTTCACCATCCCGCTCGCTTTTCTCATCGCCATCCTGATGGGTATCGGGCGACTCTCCAGGGATAACGAGTGGACCGTCATGAAGAACGCCGGACTCAGCCTCTACCAGCTCTCGCGGCCTGTCTTTGCCCTCGCCGTTGTCGCCTTTGTCATGACGACCGTGACCTCCCTCTTTCTCTTCCCCGAGGGCAACCAGGCTTCGAGAAATCTGATCATCGAGATCGCCCGGCAGAAGGCCAGCGCGGGCATCAAGGAGAAAGTCTTCAACGACGACTTCAGCGGCATCGTCCTCTATGCCGACGAGATCCCCGTCGACGGCGAATCCATGGAGGGCCTGCTGCTCTTTGACGACCGCATCCAGTCGGAACCGAGCACCATCATCGCCCGGAAAGGCTACCTGGTCGCATCGCCGGACTCGCCGGCCGTGACCCTGCGATTGGAGAACGGGAGCATCCACTCCGTGAATCCGAATCTCAGGAGTTACAAAAAAATCGACTTCAGCAGCTATGACGTCAGTCTGGAGCTGCAGACGAGCGTCGCCGACGCCGGCAAATTCGCCGTGAAAAGAATCCAGGAGATGACCTTTCCGGAAATGGTCCGCCACCTCGGCAGTCTCGAACCGTCGCTGCCGGTCTCGAGACTCCGGGAAATGAAAATCGAACTCCACAAGCGTTTCGCCATTCCTCTTTCCTGCCTGATCTTCGCCGTCGTCGGGATGCCCCTGGGCATCACGCCGGGCCGTTCCGCCCGTCTGAGGGGTTTCACCACGGCCCTGGCCGTCGTCGTCGCCTATTACCTGCTCACGCTGAGCGGCACGGCTCTCGGGGAAACGGGCCGCATCCCCCCCGCCGTCGGTGCCTGGGTGCCCAATGCCGTTTTCGCCGCGGCGGGCGCGGTCCTCTTCGTCCGTAAAGCCGAGGAGAAATCCCTGGACTGGGACCTCCGCCAGAAGGTACGGTCGTTTCTCAAGCGGGGGGGGACACCGTGACGATTGTCCGTCGATACATCACGAGGGAGTTTCTGAAGCTCTTCGGGCTGGTCCTCCTGTCCTTTCTTTCGATCTACCTGATTGTCGATTTCTTCGAGCGGATCCGCATGTTTCTAAGCAACCAGGCCTCCATCGGCCAGATGGCCTCCTACTTTCTCTACACGCTGCCGATGATCGCCGCCCAGGCCGTCCCGGTCTCGGTCCTCCTTGCGACCCTGCTCACCTTCGGCATGCTGTCGAGGAATCACGAACTGGTCGCCCTGAAAGCCGGAGGGATCAGCATGCACCGGGCCTCTCTGCCGATCCTCTACCTGGCCGCCGCCGCCTGTCTTCTGGTCTTCTTTCTCAACGAATTCGTGACCCCCCACACCAACCAGCGGGCACGTCACATCAAGCTGGTGGAGATCCAGAAGCAGAAAAAAACGGGTGTCTTCAAGAAGAACCAGGTCTGGTTCAGGGCGAAGAACAGCATCTACAACTTCACGATCTTCGACCCCGAGAAGAACACCCTCCAGGGCATCAGCATCCATTACTTCGACCCGGACTTCAACCTGATCAAGCGGATCGACGCCCGGAGCGCCGCCTGGGTCGACGATCACTGGGTGTTCTCCGATGTCCTGGTGACCCGTTTCCCCGCCGGCTCCGTTCCAACCTTCGAACGATTCGACACCATGGCCATCGACATCCCGGAGAAACCTTCCGATTTTCAGGTGGTTCAGAAAAGCGCCGACGAGATGGGCTATCTGGAGTTACGGGGGTACATCCGGAAAATTCAGGAGGAAGGTTACGACGTGACCCGCTATGAAGCGGATCTGCAGGGGAAAATCGCCTTTTCGCTGGTGAGTGTCTTCGTGGTCATGGTCGGCATCGCCTTTTCCATGCGGCCCGAGAGAAGCGGCGGGGTTGCGCAGGGCATCGGCATCGGCCTCATCATCGGCTTTTCCTACTGGATCCTTTTCGCCTTCTGCCTGTCCCTGGGACGCTCCGGAACGCTCCCGCCGATGCTCGCCGCCTGGACGCCCAACCTCCTCTTCGGTTCACTCTCAGCCTACCTCTTCAAGGGCATCCACACCTGAACCGGTCCCGGAATCAGGTGCCCAGCTCCCAGGACCGCAGGTACTTTTTCTGTTCCGCCGTCAGCCCGTCGATCCGCACACCCATGCTCTTGAGCTTGAGGCGCGCAATTTCACGGTCTATGGCATCCGGCACGGCGTAAACGATGTTCTGAAGCGTCTTCCCCTTCTTCACCAGGTATTCCGCCGACAGGGCCTGATTGGCGAAACTCATGTCCATGACGCCGGGCGGATGCCCCTCCGCCGCCGTCAGATTGATGAGCCGTCCCTCCCCGAGAACATAGACGCGCCTGCCGTTCGTCAGACGGTATTCCTGGATGTAATCCCTGACTCTCCGCTTGCCCCGGGAGACGGCCTCGAGACCCTCCAGATCCAGTTCGACGTTGAAATGACCGGAATTGGCTACGATGGCGCCGTCTTTCATTTTCAGGAAATGCTCCCTTCGGATGACATTCACATCGCCCGTGAGGGTGCAGAACACATCCCCTTCCCTCGCGGCCTGCGAAAGGGGGATCACACGGTGACCGTCCATGACGGCCTCGAGGGCCCGGAGCGGGTCGACCTCGGTCACAATGACGTTCGCTCCCATCCCCGCAGCCCGCAGCGCAACACCCTTTCCGCACCACCCGTAGCCGCAGACCACGAAATTCGTTCCCGCTATGAGCCGGTTCGTCGCCCGGATGATCCCGTCGAGAGTGCTCTGACCGGTTCCGTAGCGGTTGTCGAACATGAACTTGGTCCGGGCGTCATTGACCGCGATCAGGGGGAACCGCAGAATCCCTTTTTCCGCCATGGCCCTCAGGCGAATGACGCCCGTCGTCGTTTCCTCCGTTCCGCCCAGAATGTTCCGGATCAGTTCCCGGCGCTTGGCGTGGATCGTGGAAACGAGATCGGCCCCGTCATCCATGGTCAGGGACGGCCGGGCATCGAGCACGGCGTTGATGTGCCCGTAGTAGGTCCGGGTGTCTTCCCCCTTGACGGCGTACACGGCCATCTTCTTGAACCGGACGAGGTAGGCGGCCACGGGGTCCTGCGTGCTCAGGGGATTGGAGGCGCAGAGATGAACCTCGGCACCGCCGGCCTGTAGGGTTTCCGCAAGATTCGCCGTCTCCGCCGTCACATGCAGGCAGGCGCCGACCCGCACGCCCCGGAGAGGCTTTTCTTTCCGGAACCTCTCCCGGATGATGTTCAGCACGGGCATGCTCATCGCCGCCCATTCGACGCTCGACTTGCCCTGGTCGGCGAGTCTCAGATCCTTGACGTCGTATTTCATCCCTTCCTCGCTCTTCCTCCGGATCCGGCGCTACCGCAGACCCGCCGCCTTCCGGAGACGCGCGGCCTTGTCCGTCTTCTCCCAGCGGAATCCATCGAGGAAAAAGCTCCTGGGGATCCGGCGGTAGACATCACCGTTGAGCAGATCGAATTGCCGGATCATGCCGGCGGGGGTGAAATCAAAGACCCGCGTGATGATTTCGGAGAGCTTCCGGTCGGGCAGTTTGCCCGTCCCGAAGGTGTCCACAAAGACGTTGAAGGGCCGGGCGATGCCGATCGCGTAGGCCAGCTGGATGGAAATCTTCCGGGCAAGGCCGGCGGCCACCACATTCTTCGCCGCGTACCGGGCGCCGAAGGCGGCCGAACAATCGACCTTCTCGGGCGATTTGTTGACGACCGAGCCGCCGCCCACCTGGGCACCGGGGTAGCCGCCGTAGAACTGGACAACGAGCTTGCGCCCCGTGACACCGGAATCGGCCGCGCTGCAGGAGTTGACGGCGCTCCACTCCCCCGTCGGATTGAAGAAAAACTCCGTCTTGCCGTCCGCCCATTTCCCCAGGGAACGAAAGGCCAACTGCCGGGCCATCGATTTCACCTTGTCTCTTTGCCCCTTTTTCACCTTCCGGTAGTCCACCGCATTGGAAACCAGCACCTTGGCGACCCGCAGCGGCTTTCCCGTATCGTCATCGTACTCCACCGTCACCTGTCCCTTGCCGTCGGGCGCGAAGACGGGGTTTCCGCAATTCTCGAGAACCCTCATGAGACGATTGACGAGTACATAGGGCAGAGGGAGCAGTTCGGGCGTCTCATCGACGGCAAATCCGTACATGATGCCCTGGTCACCGGCCCCGATCTCCTTGTGAGCGCTCAGGTGCGCCCTTGTCCCGATATTGATATCCGGGGACTGCGGGATGATCGCGTTCAGGATGCCCATGTTGTTGCCGTTCAGACCGACGGCCGCATCGTTGTAACCCAGGGAAAGGACCGTTTCCCGGACGATCCTTTCCACATCGATATGGGCCCGGGTCGTCACCTCGCCGCCGACGAGACAGAAGGCCTTCCCGAGAAAGACCTCGATGCCGCAGTGGGGCATATTGTGAACATGGAGCCCCATCTTCCGTTCCTTGTCGAGAATGTCGGCGATGATGTTGGCGGAAATCTGGTCCGCAACCAGATCGGGGTGTCCTACTTTGATGCTTTCCGCTGATACGAGCATAAAACCTACCTCCGTTATCAATGGTTCGCGTTTTTTTCCGTTATCCGATGTACGTCATAGGGAATGACAGCCGCCTGCGGGTTTTCGGAAGACCCGCCGGCACGGCCCGTCCGCGGATGCGGCGGTGCGACGATCCCCCCGGACATGATCAGCTTGAAGGCCTCCTCGACCGTCATGTCAAGACGGGTGGTCTCACGTTCAGGGACCATCATGTAGAACCCGGACGTGGGGTTGGGGGTCGTCGGGATGAATATGTTGATGCATTTCTCTTCTGTTTTTTCCTGGACCTCCCCCGACGCCATTCCTGTGACAAAGGCCACCGTGTACAGACCTTTTCTGGGAAACTCCACCAGAACAACCCGCTTGAAACTCTCACCCTTCGCGCTCACCATGGCGTCGACGATCTGTTTCAGGGCCTGGTAGATCCCCCGGACCAGCGGGACCCTGTAGACCAGCGACTCCCCCCAGAGCAGCAGACGCCGGCCCAGAAGGCTGCGGGTCGCCAGTCCCACGGCGAAGATGAGAATCAGGGTGAAGATGATGCCCAACCCCGGAATGTGGAACCCAAGGACCTGGTCCGGATGATGGCGGCTCGGGATGATATGGAGCAGTCCGTCCATCAGGCTGATCAGAAAAAAGAGGATATAAATGGTCAACCCGATCGGAATGGTGACAGCCAGTCCCGTCAGGAATATGGGCTTGATCTTTTTTCTCATTTTTTCGCGGGCTTTGCTGGGCCTTCCCATAACAGAAGTGCCCGGTACTTTCAACAACTATTTATTCAAAAAAAAAGGCAAAGTCCGGCGACTTTGCCTTCCCGTCCGCGACGGCAGACCGTCAGGGCCGCTTGATCCTGTTTTTTTCATCCACGTAGACACACTTCGGCGCCCACTTTTTAATGGAATCGTCATCCACCATGACATAACTGGCAACGATGATGACGTCGCCCCTGGAGGCCTTCCGAGCCGCCGCCCCGTTGAGGCAAATGACGCCGCTTCCCTTCCTGCCCTTGATCACGTAGGTGGAAAACCGCTCCCCGTTGGAGACATTGTAGATGCTTACCTTTTCGAAGGGCACCAGGTCCGCCTTCTGCATCAGCGCTTCGTCAATGGTGATGCTCCCCTCATAGTTGAGGTTGGCATCGGTGACCGTCACCCTGTGCAGCTTCGATTTCAGCATGAATCTCTGCATGGTCCCGTCCTCACACCCGCTTTTCAGGGTGAGCCCTCTGTCCCTTTGGCAATTCCAGAGGATCGCCGAAAACGTAGTTGTCGATCAGCCTCGCGACACCGACCCTCACGGCCAGCGCGATGACTTCCTTCCCCTGAAGGCGATTTACGTCCTTCATCGTCGTGGTGTCACAGATCTTCACGTAATCGATCTTGCCCTCGGGATGCCGGCCGATGAACCGGGTGACCTCTTCAATGATCTTTCCGGCATCCCTTTCCCCCTTCTCGTAGAGCGTCTTCGCCATGAGGAGCGACCGGCTCAGGCTCAGCGCGGCCTTCCGTTCATCGGGCTTCAGGTAGGTGTTCCGGGAACTCATGGCCAGCCCGTCCGGCTCGCGCACGGTTGGAAGGCCGATGATCTCGAGGTCCATGTTGAGGTCCTCGACCATCCGCCGGATGACCACCAGCTGCTGAAAGTCCTTCTTACCGAAGACGGCGACATGGGGTTTCACGATGTTGAAAAGTTTCGCGCAGACCGTGGCGACCCCCCGGAAGTGACCCGGTCTGGACAACCCGCAGAGGTTTTCCGTCACCCCCTCGACATGGACATAGGTCTGGTAGTGTTCCGGGTACATGTCGCGGTCCCCGGGGTAGAAGATGACGTCCACACCGACCTCCCGGCAGAGCGTCTCATCCCGCTGGAAGTCCCTGGGGTACTTCGCGAGGTCTTCCGTGGGGCCGAATTGCGTGGGGTTGACATAGATGCTCGTCACCAGGCAGTCCCCCATCTTCCGGCCCGCCTCCATGAGGCTCAGATGGCCCCGGTGGAGGTACCCCATGGTGGGCACAAAGGCTATCTTCTTCCCCGAGTTCCTGAGCGTTTCGGCGTACCGCTGCATGTCCGCCGCGCCTTCGATGACCTTCATCGACCCTCACCCGCAAAAAAAAAGCCCCCCGCCGGAGGACGGGAGGCTTTGCATTTCGCGGCTTCCTCAATCGATCGTCGAAACAACCTTCCGTCCCGGTCCGTCACCGGATCCAAGCGGTGTGCCCGATCTAACAAAAGACGCTCTTTTTGTCAAGGAAATTATGACCTCCTGAGGGCGCTGCTCAGTCGCACAAAGTCCTCCGGCGAGAGCGTCTCGGCCCTGCTGGTGAGATCGATGCCGAGGTCCTCCAGGATAACCGGAAGGGTTTCCCGTCGGGTTTCGAACAGGGACGAGGCCTTCAAATTGTTCAAAAGCGTCTTCCTCCGTTTCGAGAAAGCCGCCCGGACGACAGCCCGCAAAAAAGTATCGTCATCCACGTCCGCCGGCGGACGCTTCGGGACGACCATCCGGACCACCGCCGATTCCACCCGGGGCCTGGGATAAAAACACTGGGGGGGGACCTTCAGGACGACCGCCGGCTCCGTGTAGAGCCGGACGAGGACGGAAAGGATGCCGTAGACTTTCGACCCCGGCCCGGCAACAAGCCGTTCGGCCACTTCCCTTTGAAACATGAGGACCATGGACGAAATGCATCTTCTCGCCTCCAGCAGCCGGAAAAGGATCGGTGAAGACAGGTTGTAGGGGATGTTCCCCACGACCTTGATGTTCACCCGGCCGCGGGACTCCCAGAGGGAATGGAAATCGAACTTCAACACGTCGCCGTGGACGATCTCCACGTTGGGGTATGGCTTCAGTTCCTCCCGGAGAACGGGGATCAATGCCCGGTCGATCTCAACGGCCACGACCCATCCGGCTTTCCGGGCCATCCGGGCGGTCATGAGGCCCAGCCCGGCCCCGATCTCGACCACACAGTCATCGTGACGGAGACCGGAAACCTCAACGATCTTCCGGGTGACGTTCGGGTCGGAGAGGAAGGACTGGCCCAGCCTCTTAAGCGGACGGATCTGATGCTTCGCCAGGATCGTCCGTGGGTTCGACATGCTTGCTCCTCAGGGCTGAAACGGCACGGTACGTGAGAAAATAGGCAGGAACCGTGAAAACAACGGCCATCAGAAACCCGCCGACCTGGAGCGGATACAGGATGTGCCATCCCAGTTCAAGGATCGATCTCAGGCTGTAGTCGCTGAAGGCGACGGTCAAGGGATCGTGATTGAGCAGTGACCGGCCGAGTTCGTACTGCGCGACGTAGAACAGGGGGATCGTCACGGGATTGGAGATACAGGTCGCCCCCAGGAGGGCCGCTGTCAGGTTCTGCCGGAAGAGGAGACACAAGAAAATGATCGCGACGGTATGGAACGGGATCGTCGGCGTAACGCCGATGAAGACACCGATGGCCATGCCGGCGGCGATATTCCCCGGCTCTCCTTTCAGACTGATGAACCGCCGATAGAATTCCCCGATCTTTTCTCTGAAAAACATGAACCCTTTTTTCAGAACTCAACGCCGCGCTCTCACTGACGGCTTCTTCCCCGCAACCGCCATGCAGCGGCTATTTTTCAATCTGATTGAGGGGCCAGCGGGAGACGGCGTTCAAGTCATAGCCGTCCCGCCTCCCTCTCGCGAGCAGGTGCTCGCCCACGACGGCGATCATGGCCGCATTGTCCGTGCAGAGAACCGGCGGCGGGATGAAGACCTCGACGGACCGCCTCTGCGCTTCCTCCATGAACCTGTGCCGCAGCCGGCTGTTGGCCGCGACACCGCCGACCACCGCCACCCGGGTCATGCCCTTTGATTCCGCAGCCCGCAGGGTCTTATCGACGAGCACGTCGACAATGGCCTCCTGGTAACTCGCGACGATATCCGGGATCTCGCCTTCCTCGATGGGCCGCTCCCGCTTCCGGATATAGGTCAGCAGGGCCGTCTTGACCCCGCTGAAGCTGAAATCCAGGCTGTCCCGCATGGCACGGGGAAAGTTCAGGGCCCGGGGGTTACCCGACTTTGCGAGCCTGTCGATGACCACACCGCCCGGGTATCCGATATCGAGGAGCTTCGCCGCCTTGTCGAAGGCCTCACCGGCCGCATCGTCCCGCGTCTGGCCCAGGAGGACGAAATCCTGGAAATCCCTGGCCAGGTAGACCATGGTGTGCCCCCCCGACACCACGAGAGCCACGAAGGGAAACGCCGGGGTTCGATCACTCAGGAAGACCGCGGCCACGTGCCCCTCGAGATGGTTCACGCCGACCATGGGTTTCCTGTTCGTGAATGCGACGGCCTTGGCGACGGACAGGCCGACGAGAAGGGAACCCACGAGCCCCGGCCCCCGCGTCACGGCGATGCCGTCCACGTCACCCAGTTCCAGCCGGGCGTTTTCAAGGGCCTGCAGGATCACGGGAACAATGGATTCCACGTGTTTCCTCGAGGCGATTTCGGGGACGACCCCGCCGTATCTGCTGTGAATGTCCACCTGGGATGAAACGACGCTCGAGAGCACTTCCCGGCCGTCTCTCACGACGGCGGCCGCCGTTTCGTCACAGGAGGTTTCGATCGCGAGCACCTTCATGTGCGCCGACGAACATTTCCCTTTCCATAAAATTCGGAAAGGTATATACAGGAACGACCGCCGATTGTAAACGGCCATTTTTTTTGAGCTTCCGGGTTGTTCCCGGCGCCCCGGGGTTTTCCCATGGAAATCAGAACCGATTTTCTCGTCATCGGAAGCGGCATCGCAGGGCTCTGCTTCGCCATCAAGGCGGCGGACCTCGGTTCCGTGGCCATCGTGACCAAGAAAGAAAAGATAGAGTCGACGACCAACATGGCCCAGGGCGGGATCGCGGCCGTCATGGACGCCTCGGACAGTTTCGAGGACCACGTCCGCGACACCCTGACCGCCGGGGCCGGGATGTGCCATGAACCCGTCGCCCGCTTCGTTGTGCAGGAAGGCCCCGAGAGAGTCCGGGAACTCATCCGCTGGGGCGTGGAGTTCTCCAGGAGCAGCGAGGGTCCTCCCCCTGCTTATGATCTCGGGAAAGAGGGCGGCCATTCCCACAGGCGGGTCCTCCATGCCGCCGACCTGACGGGCCGTGAGATCGAACGGGCCCTTATCGAAAAGGCGGGGACGAAGAAAAACATCTCCTTTTTCGAGAACTGCATTTCCGTCGATCTGATCCTGGCCTCGGGCGTCCGGGGCGATGGAGAACCGGCCCCGGCCGGGGAAGACAGATGCCTCGGGGCCTATGTCCTCGACGTGCAGAACAACAGGATCCGCGTTTTTCGCGCCTCCTTCGTTCTCCTGGCGACGGGCGGTGCGGGCAAGGTCTACCTGATCACATCGAACCCGGATATCGCGACCGGTGACGGCATCGCCATGGCCTACCGGGCCGGCGCCGAGGTCGCCAACCTGGAGTTCATCCAGTTCCACCCCACCTGCCTGTATCATCCCGATGCGAAGTCCTTCCTGATCAGCGAGGCGGTCCGCGGCGAAGGCGGGATCCTCCGGCTGAGAAACGGTTCGAGCTTCATGGAGCGCTACCACCCGATGAAGAGTCTCGCCCCGCGGGACGTCGTCGCCCAGGCCATCGACCGGGAGCTGAAGAAATCGGGGGAAGAGTACGTCCTTCTGGACATCACCCATCGGGATCCCCGTTTCGTGATGGAGCGGTTCCCCAACATTTACAGAAACTGCCTGACCTTCGGCATCGACATCACGAAAGACCCGATTCCCGTCGTTCCCGCGGCCCATTACATCTGCGGCGGTGTCGTGGTGAACGAATACGGAGAGACGAGCATCGAGAGGCTCTTCGCGGCGGGTGAAGTGGCCTGCACGGGCCTGCACGGGGCGAACCGTCTGGCAAGCAATTCGCTCCTCGAGGCCGTGGTGTTCGCCCACCGTGCCTTCGAAAGGATCGCCGGGACGTTCCCGCACGTCCGGGATGAGGAGTTGACCGTCCCGGGATGGGACCTGACGGGCGTGACCGAAAGCGACGAATCGGTCGTCATCACCCAGAACTGGGATGAAGTCCGGAGATCCATGTGGAATTACGTGGGGATCGTCCGGTCCGACAAGCGGCTGGAGCGGGCCAGGAAAAGGGTGGAGCTCATCCGGCAGGAGATACACGAATATTACAGGAAGTTCACCGTCACCAGGGACCTTCTGGAACTTCGGAACATCACCATCGTGGCGAAACTCATCATCGAGTGCGCCATGTCGCGAAAAGAGAGCCGGGGTCTCCACTACAACATCGACTACCCCGACCGGGATGACCGGAACTGGCTCCGGGACACCGTCCTCAAAAGGCCGACCGGAAACCCCCGAAAGCCCCGGGCCTTCTCCTGATGGCCGGACCCGGTCCCGGGAAGATCCCCTCGTCCCCCGGAACGGCCGCCGTCATGCCCCCCGCCCGAAGACCCGCCGGAATATGTCATCGAGGTGCTTGAGAAAGTTCCGGAGATCGAATATTTTTTCGATCTCCCCGGCGTTCAGGTACCGCCGGATCTCGTGGTCCCCCGAGATGAGACCCTCGAACTCCAGCCCCTCCCGCCAGGACCGCATGGCATTTCTCTGAACCACCGCGTAGGCCGCCTCCCGGGACATCCCCTTGTCGATCAGCCTGAGAAGGACCATCTGCGAGAAGATGACGCCGCGGGTCATGCCGATGTTGGCCATCATTTTCTCCGGGTGGACGGCCAGGTTTTTCAGCAAACCGCAAAAACGGTTCAGCATGAAATCCAGGAGGACGGTCGCATCGGGCCCGATCACCCGTTCCACCGACGAGTGGCTGATATCCCGTTCGTGCCACAGGGCCACGTCCTCCAGCGACGCCAGGGCGTAGCCTCTCATGAGTCGCGCGAGGCCCGAGAGATTTTCCGAAAGAACGGGGTTTCGCTTGTGGGGCATTGCGGAAGAGCCCTTCTGCCCCTCGGTGAACTCCTCCTCGGTCTCCCGGACCTCCGTCCTCTGGAGAAGACGGATCTCCGTCGCAAACTTTTCGATCGATGACGCAATGATCGCCAGCGTGGAGAAATACTCGGCATGGCGGTCGCGCTGGACGATCTGGGTGGAAACAGGAGCGGGCCGTAGCCCCAGTTTTCTGCAGACGTAGGCCTCCACCCCGGGGTCCACAAAGGAAAATGTCCCCACGGCCCCTGAGACCTTGCCGACGCTGACGGTTTCCCGGGCCCGGACGAGCCGCTGACGGTTCCTCTCCATCTCCTGGTACCAGAGGGCCATCTTCAGGCCGAAGGTGATGGGCTCGGCGTGGACGCCGTGGGTCCGGCCGATCATCAACGTTTTTTTGTAACGAAAAGCCTTCTGCCGCGTGATCTTCAGCAGCCGGTCGATATCCGCGATCAGGAGGTCCGCCGCCTCCCGGAGCAAAAGGGCAAAAGAGGTGTCGAGAATATCCGAGGAGGTCAGGCCCATGTGAATGAAACGGGCATCGGGTCCCACCTTTTCGCCGACGCTGGTCAGGAAGGCGATCACATCGTGCTTGACGACCTTCTCCACCTCGTCGATGCGGGCCACGTCGAACCCGGCCTTTGCCTTGATCTTCGCAAGGGCTTTTTTCGGGATGAGCCCCTTACCGGCCAGGGCCTCGCAAACCAGGATCTCTATGTCGAGCCATTTCCTGAACCTGTTCTCAGGGCTCCATACGGACGCCATCTCCTCTCTCGAATACCTCGGTATCATCGGACTCCCCCGGCCTTTTCTGTCGCTGACCGTTCTTAATATATCTCCTGAAAATCCGTCAAGGCATTTCAGCCTCGGACGCAGTCGCCACCGGGCGGTTCCACCTGCCGCAGTTCAAAAGACAACGACCGGGAACCCTGATATTGATTCTAGATATAACTACAAAACACCTTGATGTCATTCATGAATTGCTTGCGATTTCTGTACAGTATGGTATGCCAGCCCTTCCGTTTTGCCCGGCCGATGTGCCCTTCATTGTCATCGACGAAAAGGACAGACCCGGCTTTCAGATGAAGCGTTTCGAGGATATCGTCAAAATGGGTGGGGTCCATCTTGCTCTTTCCCAGATGATAGCTGTTGAAGACATAATCGAAGTCGCTGAAAAATCCCTGCTCCCCGTTCAGCTCGTCCAGCCAGAGGGTCTGGTCACTCAATATGCCGACCCGGGTTCCCCTCTGCCGGATCGCCTTCACGATTCGGAAAAGCCAGGGCCGAAGCCTGAACCGCGACAGGATCTCCTTCCGGAGATCCTCGTCACGCCCCCGGATGCCCGCCGCCCGGCGGAGGGCGTCCCAGTACGTTGCCTCGTCGGAGCGGCCCGTCACAAAACCCGTCTCGTGCACCAGTTCGTGGCCGAGGGCCACAAAGGCTTTTTCATCGATCCCGTTCTTCCTCGCGATGGCCGCAAGACCGCCCGCAAACCCCTCCGCGGCCAGGACCCCTCCGAAATCGAATAAAACGGTATCGACAAAGCATGTCTCCGGCCTTCCCGGCAGGTCACCGGCCGGACGGCATCGCCCATCCCTCTTAACCCTTTTGTCCATGGCGTTACCTTCCTGTTTTCACTTGACGGGCCCGTCAAGGTTTTTATCGCACGGCTTTCACCCGCGCGCAATTCCGAAAAAGCCCCCCGCGCACGCCGGGGGTTTTCGCGGGTTGCCGCGGGAAAAACGCGCTGTCCTTCAAACCGACTTCAGTGATAGGATGATTCCACGGCTCCCCGGAAGCCGCGACGAACATTCTTTCCTCGGGCAGGTGACCTCATGTTCATGATAAAAAAGATCATAACCCCCTTCTTCTACCCGCTGACGATCACCGCTCTTTTTCTCGTCGCGGGGCTCATCCTTCTTCTCTTCACGAAGAGGCAGCGGCTCGCCAAAAGCCTGGTCCTCTCCGGAACGATCGCGCTTCTTTTTTTCAGTTCCGGCGCCGGATCAAACCTGCTCCTCGGGCCCCTCGAACACCCGTACCGATCCACCGCCGCTTCGCCGCAGTCATCGCCGGAGCCATGGATCGTCGTCCTCGGAGCCGGGCTTTCCGGGGACGAGCGGACTCCCCTCACGGCCCGGCTATCGAGCACCTCCATGGTGCACCTGGCCGAGGGGATCGTCTGTTACAGGCAAAGACCGGGAAGCAGGCTCCTCCTCTCCGGCGGCAAGGGCTTTGAACGGGAATCGGAGGCGAACGTGATGACCCGCGTCGCCGTCGCCCTCGGCGTCCCCCCGTCGGACATCGTCAGGGAGGACCGGTCGCGGGACACGGAGGAGCAGGTGCGGCTGATCCGGGAGCACGTGGGGGAGCGGGATTTTGTGCTCGTGACGTCGGCTTCGCACATGCAGCGTGCCCTGTTCCTCTTCAGGCGTCTCGGCATGCATCCCGTGCCCGCGGCGACGGCCCACCGCGCAGGGACCGCCGAAATCCGGAGTCCCCGCGATGTCTTTCCAAGACCCCTGGCCCTGAGAAATGCCGAGACGGCCGTCCATGAGTACCTGGGCATCGCCTGGATTCGGCTGACTCGCTTCCCTGGAATGGGCCCATCCTGATGCCCTGTCTGCGGTCAAGCCGCCCGGGCCGGTCATCGAGACCCGGATCGCCAACCAAAAAAAAAGCCCGTCGTTCACGACGGGCTTCGTGAATGTCCATGGTGGCGGTGCAGGGACTTGAACCCCGGACACTGCGGATATGAGCCGCATGCTCTAACCAACTGAGCTACACCGCCCAGGGCATTTTTCTATAATATCTTGCGGGACCTGTCAAGGCTTCTGGGCGGTGAGTTTGTACGCCACGACAACGCTGTTCGTCTTGAGTGTCGCACCGACGGAGAGAACAATCGCCATGACGATCTCATCCTGCCCGTCATTGTCGATATCCTTGATCTGATAATCCGCAACATAGCCGTTGATCTTCCTCGTCTTCCAGTTTTCGAGAAGACCGATCCCGTCCCACTCGACATTGTATACTTCGCTCGACACGAAGAGCTTTATTCTCGACATGGTTCCCCCGATGGGGGATATGTTTTTGACGAGAATCAGCTCCTTCTTCCCGTCCCCGTTCGTATCATAAGAGACAATCCGGAGATTGATCCACTGGGGAGGGTAATCCCTGTCGAGGGACATCGCCTTCACGGGCATTTCGATGTAATTGTTGCTCCCGCCGAAGGTGCTGTCGCTCTTGAAAAGAAACTCCGGGGCCCCGCCGAAGATGCTCAACTTGTCGAGAGACTTCTCCGTTTTTTCATAGATGCGCAGGTAATCCAGATCATCCAGGCAGATCACCCTTTCGGGCCTTCCCGGTTCGACCACATCCAGGGTCAGTCCGTAAACGGGGAGTCCTTCCGGTATTTTCATCCGGCGCCCTTCTTTGTATTTGCCGTTGGACCAGACGGCTTCGTGAATGGGGTTGCGGAACATGAACTGCGAGTTGAACATGCTTCCCGTGTACCCGGTCATGTCGATCTGCATCTCCTGGCACAGCAGAACCGGGCCGTCGGCCGTGTGAACGACCCGCATGAACCACCGGAGACCCGAGGCGATCTTCTCGTATTTCCCGTCCCGGTATTCCAGAACGAAGGACTCCAGGTGGTCGAAGTTCCAGTTCGTCACAAAGATCTCGGGGATGCCGTTTCCGTTGATGTCGGCCACGTCGACGGAGATGTACTTTTCCGTCTTGGTCCCCGTGATCTTGTTGAGCAGGAGCAGCTCATTCCCCTTCCTTTGATAGATCATCACGCTGTTGATATCGATAATGACCACTTCGTTGAGTCCGTCGTTATTGACGTCGCCGATATCCATCCCCCGGAACTCCGTGCCGTACTTCGGGCTCATCCAGAAGCCCCTTCTGTCGTCCGGTTTACCGGAGTGAATGAAGTCCGGGTTGATGGCGGCCGTATAAGTCCCCCGTCCCCTCTGCATTCCCGTGATGACTTCGGTCTCGCTTTTCGGGACGCCGGCCATGCCGGGTGCCGCCGCAGCGGTTCCCGCCGCGGCCGGAGCGGCGGCGGGAACGCCCGCCGGTGCGGCCGGTGCCGCGGCGAAAGATGCCGGGACATCGCCCAGGATATGCTGGTCGATCTTCTTGGCGAAGTCGTTGATCCTGGGGATGACCTCATTCAACCCTCTGGATTGCTCAAAGACCGACAGGGCAGATTTTTTCGCCGTCACATCCAGGAGTTTCCCGTCCAGGCTGACATTCTCGCCGATCTTCGTGATGCTCCCCCAGACGACATAGTCCACCTTCAGGTCCTGGCCCAGGCTCAAGACGTCCGGCTCCGCGATCTGCTTTTTCTTGATCCGGTCCAGTGCGTCGAGGACCGAGGGTTTGCCGGCGACTTCGATCTTGTCGCTCACCTCGATGCGCGACATGAGCATGTCCCAGACACCGTCCCTGAGATAATCCAGTTTTTCCGGACTGTTCATCTGGAAGGGAAGGACAGCGACCTTCTTGACCTGCTGCGCCGCTGCCGGGCTCAAGAGCATGACAACCAGAAGGAGGGCTGTGATGACCCCGTGGCTTTTCTTCATTGTTCAACCTCTTTGCGGATCGATTTTGAAGGGTTATCTTCTATCATCGAAAGAAAGGCATTTCAAGTGCGATCTGGCCGCCGGGCGGACAGACGCCGCAGGAGTGCGAGATTCCTGCGGTCGGCCCCGTCCCGGCCGTGGAAGGGATCCCCCTTCGGTGTCTCGATGATCTTCGGAACCCCGATAAACCGCTCATCCCGCATGATACGGCGAAAGGCCGGAAGCCCGATGCGTCCCTCCCCGATGTGGGCGTGGCGATCGACTCTCGACCCCGCTTCGCCGAGGGAATCATTCAGATGAAAAAGTTCCAGCTTCCCCAGACCCACCGTCGTCTCAACGGCCGTCACCATCCGGTCATAGGCCCCGGGAGTCCGCAGGTCGTATCCCGCCGCGAAGACGTGGCAGGTGTCGATGCAGAGGCCCACCCGCCTGACCTGTCCGACGTGGTCGAAGAGGGCGGCAAAATGCTCGAACCGGCCTCCCAGAGCGGTACCCTGCCCCGCCGTCGACTCGAGAACGATCCGGACATCGAGGCCGTTCGTCGCCGCCAGAATTTCGTTGACGGCGGCCGAAACGCGCCTGAGCCCTTCCCTCTCCCCCCGGCCTCCGTGAAATCCGGGATGAACCACAACGGCGGAGATCCCCAGGAGATGACACCTGCGGACCTCGACCCCCATGACTTCGATGGATTTCCCGTACAAGAAAGGGTCGCTCGAGGCGAGGTTGACCAGGTAGCTGCCGTGGGAAATGACGGGATGAATCCCCGTGCGGGCACGGATTTCGCGGAATGCACGGATCTCCTCCGGCCGAAGATCCCGGCTCTTCCACCGGTTTGGATTCGTGGTGAAGATCTGGATCGTGCGGCAGTGAAGCGCCTCCCCCCTGAGCAGGGCTCTTGGGAGGCCTCCCGCGATCGACAGGTGCGCGCCGAGGAGAGGTTTCATGGTTCCTCAGGGGTCCGCGCTGCGCTTGATGCCGGCCTTGAGTTTTGCCTTGAACTCCTCCGCCTTCTGAAAGACGTCGGGGTACCGGTTCCTGAGCTTTTCAAGGATCCGATGGATGAAGGGGACCTCCGGCGCCAGGATCAGAAATCCGATCATCATGAACAGGATTCCCTGAAGAATGGGCAGGAAACAACCGATGATGCCCAGGACAACAAAGAACCAGCCTACGGTGTGACGCCATATTTTGTTCATGCTTCTTTCTTTCCCCGGGCCTGAGCGCGACGGAAGGTTTCGTCGGCGTTGTATACAATAGAAAAGAACGGAAAAAAAGTTAAAATTATGCCCCGACTGTGTTAAACTGCCCGGCGAAGATGCGATGCAAAGGGCTGAAAAGAGAAGATCATCGTTTTGACACCGGTTTCTGCCTCTCCGCTGTCGTCCTTTTATGCCTCGGATGGTTCGTCACGGGGTGGGCCATGGATGAAAAAAAGATCATTGAACTCCCCAAACCAGTGATGAAAGGAACGACCTCCCTGGAAGAGGCCGTCGCCCGGCGGGCCTCCGTCCGGGACTTCGCCGCCAAACCCCTGGCGCCGCAGGAGATCTCCCAGCTTCTGTGGGCCGCCCAGGGCGTCACGAGGAACTGGGGCGGACGGACCGTCCCGTCGGCGGGCGCCCTCTACCCCCTGGAGACCTATCTCGTCACGGCGGAGGGGCTGTTCCAGTACCTGCCGGCCCGCCATCAGCTGCTTCGCCTGAAAGACCATAACCTGATGAAGGACCTCTGTCATGCGGCCCTCGGGCAGGCCCCCACCCGGGAGGCGCCGGCCGTGATCGTCCTGACGGCCGTCCTGGAAAGAACGTCGAGAAAATACGGCGGGCGGAGCGAACGGTATGTCGCCATGGAGGCCGGTCATGCGGCGCAGAATGTCCTCCTGCAGGCGTCGGCCCTGGGACTGGGTGCCGTCCCCGTGGGGGCTTTCCACGATGACCGGGTGCAGAAGGCACTCGGTCTTCCCGAAAGCCACCGGCCCCTGTATCTGATACCCGTCGGCCATCCCCGATAATGTCTGGTTCCGCGCTGTCCCCGATGAACGATCACTTTACACCGAAGCCCTGGGCCAAAAACCCCCACCTCCAGACCATTTTTTCAAGCCTCCGGATCCGGGCCATGGGAAGGAACCCCATGGCCGACGCCGCCGCGGGTATGATCGTCGACGGGGGAAACGGCGTCCGCCTTCAGGGGTATTGGTCGCGCCGGGTCGGCCGGAAATCGGCGGGGCTCGTGCTCCTCCTGCACGGCTGGGAAGGAAGCTCCGATTCCACCTACATCCGCCACACCGGGAGATACCTCTTCGAGCGGGGCTTCGATATTTTCCGCCTGAACCTGAGGGATCACGGCGACAGCCACCATCTGAACGAAGGCCTCTTTCACAGCGCCCTGATCGACGAGGTCTTCAACGCCGCCCGTTTTGTCTCCTCCCTCTCGGACCGAAGACCCTTTTTCATCATCGGTTTCTCCCTCGGGGGAAACTTCGGCCTGAGGATCGCCCTGAGGCACACGGCAACGCCCATCCCGAACCTCTCTCATGTGTTTGCCATCAGCCCCGTGCTGAACCCCCTGCGCGCCACCCTGGCGATCGACAACGGGTTTTCCCTGTACCGGCGTTACTTCGTGAACAAGTGGAAAAGATCCCTGAAAAAAAAACAGGACCTCTACCCGTCCCGTTACCGGTTCGACGATGTGCTGCAATACCATACCTGCATGGAGATCACCGACGCCGTCATTCCCCGGTACTCCCCCTTTCGAAACCATCAGGAATATTTCATGACCTACACGCTGCTCGGGGACATCTTCGGGGACATCACCGTACCCGTCCTCCTCATAGCCTCGGCCGACGACCCCGTGATTCCCGTCGAGGATTTCCACGCCCTCCGGGGGAACCGACATCTCGAGATGAAGATCGAACGATTCGGGGGTCACTGTGGTTTTCTGGACCCCTTCCCCCTGGGTTCCTGGTACGAACGACAGATCGAACAAAGGCTGCGGGAACATACCGCATTGACAACCGGCATTTCTGATATAGGATAAGAACGGAAACAACATCGCCGGGGAGACTTCATGGACCTTTCCATCCTTTCCGACAAGGAGCAGATCCTGGATCGGATCGTCGAGAAACTGGCCCGCACACCCGTGGACTATACCGACAAAATCAACGCCTTTCAGGGCCGGGGGGACGATTGGCGGGCCGCCGGCGTCATCGTCCTGCTTTTCTACCGGGAGACCGGGGAGACGCAGAAAGGACGGTCGGGGGAGTTCGTCGTTCAGTTGATCAAACGATCGGCAAGCGTGCCCCAGCCGGGGGACCTCAGCTGTCCCGGGGGGATGTTCCACCCCCTGGTCGATTCCCTGTTCAGCCCTTTGGTCTCGACGGGCCTCCTGCCGATCATGCGGGGCAAACCCCGGGCGTACGCGAAAAAAAGACCGGCCGATGTCTTCCGGACTCTTTCCCTCTTCCTGATCAACGCCCTCAGGGAAGCCTGGGAAGAGACGGGCCTGAACCCCCTCAATGTCCGCTTCCTGGGAGCCCTGCCCTCCAACGATCTCGTTGTGTTCAGGAGGAGCATCTTCCCCCTTGTGGGTCATGTGAAAAACCCCTGGGTCTGCAGACCCAACTGGGAAGTGGAAAAAATCGTCGAGATCCCCCTGCGGGATTTTTTCCTGGCCGAAAACTACGGGACCGTTGCCGTAGAGACCTTTGTCCCCCTGCGGGGTCCGATCGAGCGAATCCGTGATTTCCCCTGCCTGATATACCGGGATCCGACGGGCGGGAGTGAAATCCTGTGGGGGGCGACCATGAACATCCTGCTGAATTTCATCCGGACGGTGTTCGAGTTCGAGCCGCCGCTCTACGGCACCGCAAAGGTCATCCACAAGAGCCTGTTTGAAAACTACGTGACGGGGAACGCGCGAAAGGCTTGAAAGGACAAAAAGGCAGACTGCCAACGCAATCTCGAAACCGCCGAAAAGACATGGACAAATTCGACCGCCGTCTCAAAACCATCCTCTTCGACTTCGATGGAACGCTGGCCAGGCTCAACATCGATTTCCGGGAGATGCGCCGGACCGTGCTGGATCTCGTCGCCGCCTACGACGCACCCGCGGACGGGCTCGAGGGTCTCTTCGTCCTCGAGATGATCGAAGCCGGCGCAGCCCTGATTGCCCGCTGCCGCCCCGGCGGCGAGAAAGCGTTCGCCGAAGAGGCCATGCAGCGGATCACCGCCATCGAAGTCGAGGGGGCGAAGTCCGGCGGGCTGATCGACGGCGTGCGGGACATGCTCATCACCCTGCGGGAAAGGAGCGTCACGGCGGGGATCGTGACCCGCAATTGCGGGGAAGCTCTTCGCATCGTCTTCCCGGACATTCACGCCTACTGTGATGCCGTGGTCAGCCGGGAAATGGTCACCCGGGTGAAGCCGCACAGGGAACATATCCTGCTTGCCCTGAAGCTTCTCGACTCGGGGCCTCACGAGGCCGCCATGGTAGGCGATCACCCGATGGACATCCGGATCGGCAAAGACGTGGGGGCCTGCACCGTCGGCGTCCTGACCGGTTACGCCGCGGCGGACGCGCTGCTTGAGGCCGGCGCCGATCTCGTCATCGAACGCGCAACCCACATCGTCCGTTACCTCCCCTGAACTCCGCCGCCGGGGCCGTACGGAAAAGGCCGAAACGCCGGCCCCCTGATGATCCGATCCTATTTATGCCCGCTGTGGCACATCACGCAGTCCAGGCTCGGCAGGGCGTGAGGGTTCGGCGTCTTGCCCTTGGTCCGCTCCGCCAGCCCGGCCGCATCGCCGTGACACATCATGCAGGACTCCGCCTTGACCTGGGCCGGCGGGGGCTCCTTGTGGCAGACGGCGCAATCGAACCCCCTGTCCTTATGCCGGTCCGCCAGGGGTTTCCTGTCCTGTGCCGAGGGGACCCCGGCCGTCGACCCCAGGAGCACCGCCGACAGGAACACAACCGCAAGCACCGAGGAGACGCTTCTGATCATCCTTCCGTGACCCCACCTCATGGGTCGCATCCTCCTTTCCGCTTCATGGGATGGCCTGCTTCGACCGCAGACCGGATTATCATAAAAGGCTCGTCAGGGCAATGACTTCCGGGGAGTTCCCGAGCCCTTCCGGATTCCGGACGGGAGCGGGGGGCCCGGGAACGGTCCCGCAGGGCGAAGCCTTGAGAATCACGATGGACGGAAGGCCGGAAGGGTTGCGGGAAATTCAACTTTTACCATGAAAGTGCCCCTGATTTGTGATAGGAATGCCGTGATTGTCAGTGAAACACTCCCATTTTCGCGGAGCGTCCATGTTCAGGGTCACGATCACCAGGAGCTTCTCCGCCGCCCATGTGCTGAGAGACATCGGCGGCAAGTGCGAATCCCTCCACGGCCACAACTTCAGGGTGGACGTAACCGTGTCGTCCCGTCGGCTGAACGACGAGGACATCCTCATCGATTTCAGGGTCCTCAAGGGCTGGACGGGGGAGATCCTCGAGGAGCTGGATCACCGGTACCTCAATGACCTGCCCCAGTTCGACGGGGTGAACCCTTCTTCGGAAATCGTCGCGAGGTACATCTACGACCGGCTTTCCCGGAAGGTGAAACCGCTCAAAGTGAGGGTCGACGAGGTGGTGGTCTGGGAATCCGACAATGCCCGGGTTTCCTACACCGGAGCGAGGACATGATCGACGTTCAAAACCGGACGGACGACCGGAACCTTGATATCAAGAAGGTCGGCGTCAAGGGCATCCACTACCCCGTTGTCGTCCTGGACCGCGCGAAGGGCGTCCAGCACGTGAACGCCACCGTCAACATGTATGTCAATCTGCCCCACCACTTCAAGGGCACCCACATGAGCCGTTTCATCGAGATCCTCAACGAGTACCGGGGCCGGATCAACATCAAGACCTTTCGGGTCATCCTCGGCAGGATGCGGGAGAAGCTCCACGCCAAGTCCGCCCACATGGAGATTGAATTCCCCTATTTCATCGAGAAGAGCGCGCCCGTCACGGGCGCGAAGAGCATCATGGATTACGTCTGTTCCTTCATCGGGGAGGACGACGGGGAAAAGACGGACTTCAAGGTGGGGGTCATGGTCCCGGTGACCACCGTCTGTCCCTGTTCCAAGGAAATGAGCCTCAGGGGCGCGCACACCCAGCGGAGCATCGTCCGGGTGAACGTCCGCTTCAGAAGGTTTTTCTGGATCGAGGACCTCATCCGGCTCGTGGAGGACTCGGCCAGCGGCGAGGTGTACTCCCTGCTGAAGAGGCCCGACGAGAAGTATGTCACGGAGCGCTCCTACGAGAACCCCATGTTCGTCGAGGACGTCGTGAGAAGCGTGGCCGAGAAGCTGAGCGCCGATGAGAACTTCATCTGGTACAGCGTGGAGTCCGAAAACATCGAGAGCATCCACAACCACAGCGCCTACGCCTACCTGGAAAAAGAGTAACCCCCGAGACGGGCGGTCAGACCTCATCCTCCATGGGAAGGATGAACCCCTTGATGCCGGAACGGGGGTGCTCCTTCCGAAGGTAGGCGATCACCTCCCGGATGAGGGGCACCTGAACCTCCTCGGCGGCGATGATGAGGACGTTGTTTTTCCCGGGCCAGCATTGGGTCCCGAGCTTGGGTTCCGTGTCCGTCCCCACACCGCGAACCTCCTGCAACTTCGTATAGGCCTTGACCCCCGACCGGGTGAAGGCTTCGATGACGTCCTGGTCGGCGGCATCACAGTAGACAATCAGGAACATCTTCACGGCAATCCCCCCTCGGATTCCATAAAAAGGCTCCGGGTTCGTCCGGTCCCTACTTCAAGCTCCCTTTCCGTCTGTTTCGGCTCCCGGCCCCGGACAGGCCCCTCACGGCATTGAGCAGCATCCCCGGTACGCTCGCCAGTTGTCCCAGGGCCGCGAAAAGCGCCGCCGGACCCCGTCTGAGCGCCCCCCGCCAGTAGGCGAAAGATGCGAGTTTCCTGAACTCCCCCCTGCGGAACCACTCCTGCCCGTCATCGAAAAGATCGTAGGCCGCCGGAACCACGACGAGGGTCAGGAAGAGCGACGTCAGAAGCCCCCCGATCACCGCGACCCCCATGGGCGAGCGGGTCTCGGCTCCTTCCCCGACCCCCAGCGCGACGGGCAGCATGCCGAAGACCATGGCAAAGGTGGTCATCAGGATGGGTCTCAGTCGCACCGGTCCCGCCTCGAGGATCGCCTCCCGCCGCTCGACACCCCTGGCCCGCAGGGTGTTGGTGTAGTCCACCAGCAGAATGGCGTTTTTCTTCACCAGTCCCAGCAGGAGGATGAGGCCGATATAACTGAAGACGTTCAAGGTCTTGCCGGTGATGAAAAGAGCCCCGAAGGCGCCGATGAACGAAAGGGGCATCGAAAGAAGAACCGTGAAGGGGTGGATGAAACTCTCGAACTGCGCCGCCAGGACCATGTAGGCCATGATCACGCCGAGCAGGACCGCGAACAGCAGATACTGAAAGGACTCCTGCATGACATTGGCCTGCCCTTTATAGCTCGTCGAGAAATCCGGAGGGAGCACCCTGGCCGTTATGCCGTTGAGCTCCGCCATGGCCTGTCCCATCGGTTTCTTTTCCAGATTGGCGAAGAGGGTCACGGCCCGCTGGCGGTCCACCCGGTTGATGATGCTCGGCCCGCCCCCCTCGACCAGCCGGACCATGTTCGAAAGCTCCAGCAACCGCCCGTCCTTCGATCGCACGTAGATCCTGCCGATATCGGAGGGGTTGACCCGGTTCTCGGGATTGAGTCTCGCCCGCACGTCATAGCGCCTGCCCTTGGCCTCGTCTTTGTACTTGGTCACGTCCACTTCGCCGCCGATCAGGAAATTGACGGCCTCGGCGATGGTTGCAGTGTTGACCCCCAGATCGGCCGCCTTCTCCCGGTCGATGTAGAGCTTGATTTCCGGCTTCCCAGCCTCGATGGTGGTGTCGACGTCGACGATGCCAGGCAGTTTGGAGAACTCGTCGGTGATCTGTTTGACGTACTTCGACAGGGCATCGAGATCGGTTCCCCGAACGGCATACTGAATGGGGACGTTCCGCTGGCCGCCCCCGATCAGGGAGATGTTCTCCGCCGAGGCTTTGAGGCCCGGAATCTGAGCCAGCTTCCTGCGGATCTCCGCCTGGATGTCCTGCTGGCTTCTTTTTCGTTCCTTCTTCGGCGAGAGGGTGATGAAGAAAACGGCCTTGTTGATCTCCCGGAACCGGCCGTAGCCCTGGGAATAGTAGAGACGGATGATCTCCGGGATCTCTTTAACGACGGCTTCGGCCTTCCGGAACAGTCTGTCCGTCTGGTCCACGGAGTAGTCCATGGGGGCCTCGAGGCGGACGATGAACTGGCTCTGATCCTCCTGCGGGACGAATTCCTTGCCGATGACCCGGGTCATCATCATGCTCAGGACGAAAATCACCACGGCAAGGACCAGGACGGTATTGCGGCGGTTGAGGCAGAAGACCAGGGTCCGCCGGTAGAGGTCTTCCGTTTTCTTGTAGAATCGTTCCAGCCGGTCCCCGGCGCGATGAAAAAGGCGGAAACGGGGGTTTCCCGGGTTGTGACCGGGGTTTCCCGCCGCGCGGACCCTGAGGTAACGCGAGGACATCATGGGTGTCAGCGTGAAGGACACGATGAGGGATACCAGAACGGCGAAGACAACGGTGAGGGCGAACTGCAGGAAGAAACGCCCGATGATCCCCTTCATGAAGGCAACGGGAAGAAAGATGGCCACAATGGCCATGGTCGTCGCCATGACGGCCAGACCGATCTCCGCCGTGGCGAAGGACGCCGCCTCCCTCGGCTTCATCCCTTCTTCCATATGGCGGTAGATATTTTCGATCACAATGATGGCGTCATCGATCAGGATTCCAATGGAGAGCGTGAGGCCCAGCATCGTCATGTTGTTGAAGGTGAAGTTGAACGTCTGGATCAGGAAAAAAGTGGAAATCACGGAAACAGGAAGGGCCAGAGCGCTGATCAGCGTCGTCCGGACATTCCGAAGAAACAGGAATACCGCCAGAACGGCAAGAAAGCCGCCGATGATGAGGTGGTGCTGGACCTCGCTGATGGACGTCTTGATAAACCGGGACTGATCGAAGGAGATGCTGAGCTTCATGCCGGGCGGCAGGGTCGGTTCGACTTTTTTCAGCTCCTTTTTGACGAGGTCGATCACCTCCACGGTGTTGGTGCCGGACTGCTTCTGGATCCCCAGGCCGACGGCCGTCTCCCCGTCGAGCCGGGCGATGGAGCGCCTCTCCTCGAGCCCGTCCTCGGCTCGGCCGATGTCCCGGATGCGCACCGGCGCCCCTTTGTAGTAGGCCACGATCAGATCGTTGAATTCGGGAACACGGGGGAATTCCCCCTTGATCTTGACGGCGTATTCCTTGGATTCCGTTTCAATCCGTCCGCCCGGCAGCTCCACATTTTCCCTGGCCAGGGCCTGGAAGACGTCGCTCGCCGTGATCTGATAGGCCTGGAGCTTGTTCTGGTCCAGCCAGATGCGCACCTGCCGGAGACGGAGCCCTCCCAGGTTGATCGCCCCGACGCCCGATATCTTCTGGAGCTTCTCCTTCAGAACCTCATCGGCATAGGTCGACAGCTCGCCGATGGACCGGCTGCCGGAGAGGCTCAGCCACAGAACCGGCGTTGCGTCGGGGTCCACCTTCTCAACGATCGGCTCGTCGATATCATTGGGGAGTTTCTTCCGAATGATGGAGATCTTCTCCCGCACATCCTGGACGGCCAGATCGATATCCCTCTCCAGGACAAACTCCACGGTGACGACGGAAACCCCCTCGGTGCTCTGGGAGGCGATCGTCTTGACGCCGTTGATCGTGTTGATGGCCTCCTCGATCTTGTCCGTCACGTCGATATCCATGATCTCGGGGCTCGCCCCCGTCAGGCGGGTCGTCACGTTCACGATGGGGAGATCCACCTTGGGGTAGAGGTCGACACCGATGCTCGGATAGCTGACGATCCCCAGGACCACAAGGGCCATCAGGAACATGGTCGCGAAGACAGGTCGTTTGATCGATGTGTCAGCGAGCCACATGGAGTTTCACCCCTTCCGCCAGGTTGCGCTGCCCCACGATGACCAGCGTCTCCCCTCCCTGGAGACCCTCCGTCACCTCCACGGTCTCTCCGTATTTGTTCCCGATTTTGATCTTCCTCTCCTTCGCCCGGTCGCTCTCGGCGATGAACACCTTCGTCGTCGTGTTCTCGTAGATGATCGATGTCACCGGAACCACCACGGTGTCGGCGGCGACATTCGTGTAGAGCTTGACCTTGGCAAACACTCCGGGTTTGAGGACATTCCGGGGATTTGGCACCAGTGCCTCGACCTGCAGGGTCCTTGTTTTGTCCTCGAGGGCGGGATAGATCGTCTGCAGCGTCCCCGTGAACTCCTGCCCCGCGTGGGTATCGACGTTGAAGATGACGTCCTGCCCTATTTTCAGTTTTCCGATCTCTCTTTCCGCCACCGTGAAGTCCAGTTTCAGCGGGTGGTTCTGCACAATGGTGAAGACCGGGTTCCCGTTCTTGACGAAATTCCCGACGGCATGCTTCTTCTCCTGGATGTACCCGCCCAGGGGGGAGTAGATCCTGGTTTTGTCGAGCTTCTCCCTGGCCATGGTCCGGGCCGCCCTGGCCCGGTCCACATCGGCCTCGGCGATGGCCAGCCGGGTCGTCACATCGTCGTACTGCTGCCGGGTGACGAGTTCCTCCTTGAAGAGGGCTTCTTTTCTCTGAAACTCGAGCCGGGTGTTGGCCAGCGTCGCCTCCGCCTGTCTCAGGGCGGCATCGGCCCGCATGGCTTCGTTCCGGTAATCCCGGTCGTCGATGACGGCGAGCAGCGTACCCCTGGAAACGGCCGCCCCCTCCTTGACCCGGATGTCATGGAGGACGCCGTCCACCTCCGTACTGACGATCACCACCTCGAAGGGCTTCAGGGATCCGATGGTTTCGATATACGGCCGAAGGGTTTTCTTTTCGACCGTTTGAACCTGCACGTTGAAGGTTCTCTCCTCGATGACCTTCGCGTCCTTCTGCCCGCATCCGGCCGTTGAGACCGCCAGAAGAGCGGACAGAAACAACGTGATCGCTTCCGGCCTTCCGATTTCGCGTATCGGGTTCCCTCTTCGTCTGAATGGGTTTCGCGCCATGTATCGTTCCTCTTTCTCCTTAGGATCCGGCCCCGCCCGTCTTGCCCTGTTCCTGTCCGAGATACTCGTTCAAGAGTTCTCCCGTCGCCCGCTTGAGCCTCAGAACGGCAAGCTGATAGGTGTAGACGGCATCGTAGAGCTGCCTCTCCGCCGTCACAAGGAGGTTATTGGCATCGATGACGTCGATGATCGAGGCGAGCCCGAATTCGAACTGCTTGGTCACGGCGGTGTTGTTCTCCCGGGCGAACGTGAGCTGATCCTCCAGGGATTTATAGATGCCCGTCTGCGTGATCAGGTTGAGATAGGCGTTCTGCACCTCGATGTTCACCGACTTGATGTTGTCCTCGTAGTTGAGCACCGACTGTCTCTGCTTCGCCTTCGCTTCGTTGAGGTCGGCGACCCGGAGCCCGCCCTCGAAGAGCGGGAAATTCAGCAGCACGGCACCGGCGTAATACTCGTCGACCAGCGTGACGGTCTGGGGCGATTGGTCGCTCTTCAAATAAAGGCCCTGCAGTGCAATGTCCGGCCAGAAGGCGCCGCGGGCGACGCTGACTTTCTTTTCCGCAATCCGCCGATCCAGCTCCAGACTCTTGAGCTCCGCCCGTTCTTTCAGGGCCCTTTCCTGGTATCTTTCCAGCGGCAGGATTTCCACGTCCACGAAGGACGTTTCCCGGAGGGTGAAATCATTCGGGATGCCGACGGTCCTTGCCAGGTTGGCCCGGGCGTACTCGAGAAGATTCTTCGCCCTCACCTGGTCCGCCAGGGCGCCGGAGAGTTCCCCCTCAGCCCTCAAAAGGGTTGTCTTCGTCACCTCTCCGACCCTGAGGCGGGTACGGGCCGCGTTTCGCTGGGTGGTCAGACGCTCCACATTGGAATTGGAGATGTCGAGAAGCTTCGTTGCCTTCATGACGTCGTAATAGGCCGTCGCAACGGTCAGCAGGTAGGCCTCACGAGACGCAAAGAGGTCTTCCTCGTTTTTCCGGACATGATCCTTGGAGGCGCTGTAGGAGGTGAATTCCCGTCCGCTGAGCGAAAGACTTTCCGTTGCCGTGAAACCCCAGGAGGAGGCGCTCTCCGGCTGGATGAGGGCATGGCCGACATCGGAGTACTTGTCCTTGTCATACCGGATGTAGGAGCCCGTGGCCGATACCGTCGGGAGCAATGCCGAGAGAGCCCGGGTCTGCCCCTGTTTGGAAATATAGAAGTTCTCTTCCGATATCTTCAGTTTTTCCGATTTCTCCAGGGAGATCCTGAAGAGGTCCTGCAGGGAATATTCCGTGGCGCCGAGGTTCCGAGGCCCCGGGAACACGAGAGAAAAAAGGGCGATGACGGCAAGGATGCAGCACAAACGCGTGTTTTTTATGAACGGCATAACGATTCCCTTCCTCCTGTATGAATTGAGCTTATAACCTGCCGGACCGGAGTATGGAGATGAGAAGCCAGATCCCGAGCACACCCGCGATCATGTAGCCGGCCAGCCCGAGCACCGGAAAACCGAAAAACCGGGGCCCCATGTTCGCCGTGATGATCAGGGACGAACCGACAACGATGGATGATATGACGAGCGCGAAGGCGATCCGGTTCGATGACCGGTCCATCTCGAAGATGAGCTTCTCAAGCCCCCGGTGCTCGAACCCGATCCTCAATTTCCCCTGCCGGACCTGCCGGACCACATCCCGAAAATCGGCGGGTAAAACCCTGAGGAACGCGAGGAGTTCCCCGCCATACTCCCGGACATCGGATAAAAGTCTCCCGGCTTTCAACCGCTCCCGTTTGACCTCCTTGACAAAAGGCTCCGACACCCCGGTCATGTCGAAATCGGGATCGAGCATCAGCCCCAATCCCTCCGCCGCCGTGAGTCCCTTGATCATCAGGAATACCTCGGGTGGCAGCATCAGCCTGTGCCGGGCGATGAGTTCCAGCATCTTTCTGAGCAGGCCCTTGATCTGCAGCTCCTTCAGCGGTTTGTAGAGATGCAGATCCATGATGTTCCGTACATCCCTCTCGAGAGCCGCTCGATCCGGCGTCTCCTCCCACTCGGTGAGCCGGAGCAGGGCCGACGCAATGCCGGCTTCATCCCTGGACACATAGCTGTGGATCATGTCGACAAAATTCTCTCTCGCCTCGCGGTCCACGTATCCCATGATGCCGAAATCGAGATAGCACAGGACATTGTGACTCAGGACAAAAATATTGCCCGGGTGAGGATCGGCGTGGAAAAAGCCGTGCCGGAAGATCTGTTCCAGGATCAGGCCGGCGCCTCTCGAGGCGATGACCTTCCGGTCCAGCCCGGCCTGGTCGAGCCGGGCGGTTTCAGAGGCCTTGATCCCGTCGATATACTCCATGGTGAGGACACGGGCCGTCAGCGCCTCAGGGTAGATCTTCGGCACGTGCACCCGGTCGTTCCCGGCGAACTGGCGGGCAAAACGCTCCTGGTTGGCCGCCTCGATGGTGTAATCCATTTCGCGCTCGAGGGTCCTTGCAAACTCCTCGACGATTCGCGTCGGCCGGTAAAGGGCCATCTCTTCGATGTGCTTTTCCATCAGAGACGCGAGATGCCCGAGGATCTCGATGTCCGTCTCGATCACGGGACCGATCCCCGGGCGCTGGATTTTCACGGCCACTTCTTCCCCGCTGACCAGGCGCGCCCGGTGGACCTGCCCGATGGAAGCCGCCGCGAGAGGCTTGTCATCCAGAGACTGGAAGCGTTCATGGAGGGGGCACCGGAGTTCCTCTTCGAGGATGTCCTTCACCTGCTCAAAGTCGAAGGGGGGGACATTGTCCTGCAGCTTGGACAGTTCGTCGAGAAATTCGATGGGGATCAGATCCGGACGGGTCGAGAGGATCTGTCCCATTTTTACAAAGGTCGGCCCGAGTTCCTCCAGAGCCATGCGCACCCGCTCGGCGCGGGTCAGTTTTTCCAGACCTTCCCGCTGACCGATCGTCCATCCCGCTTTCAGGTAGGACCCCGTTTGGAGACGATCGATCAGATCGCCGAAGCCGTACCTCAGCATGACGGAAAGAATCTGTCGGTAACGACCGGCGTGGCGGTACGTCCGGGAAATCGTGGCAAGCCTGCTCCATCGCATCGGCGGATCCCTATTCTCCCCGCTTCTCCAGTTTCGCGATCCGCTCTTTGAGCTCGTCCATTTCCTTCCGGGTGGGGATGTTGAGCCGCCGGAGAGTCGCCGTGACCATCTCTTCCGTCTTCGTCTCGAGATCCCGGGTCACCTTCTTCGATTTTTCCACGAGGTCATGGATCAGTTGCTTTCCTTCCGTCTCGCTCAGCTCCCCTTTTTTGACGAGTTCCTTGACGAATTCTTCCGTCTTCTCCCGGGTCAGAGCCGCGAGGCCGACACCGAATAACATCATTTTTTTCATCCAGTCCTGCATGGGATCCCCCCTGTGTGTTTATGGCGATGGTTTACTGTTTTCCCCCGTGACGCCGATGACGCCCATGGACCTCTCGAGCCTGGCCAGGGCGATGAAATGGTCACTCAGCGCGTCGTAGTAATCGGCTCTGGCTCTGACCAGGAGCGTCTGGGCATCGAGCACGTCCTTGGACGTCGCCGCCTGCACCCGGTATCGCTCCTGATAGATCCTCAAATTCTCATCGGCCTGAACAATGCTTTTTTCCGTCACCCCGATGCGCTTCTCCGCTTCCTTCACCAGCAGATAGGCGCTCTTCACCTCCAGGGCCACCTGGTCCCTGATGTCCGTCAGCTGGTCCTGGGTCTGCCTCTGCCTGCTTTGATGGTAATCCCGGTTGTACTTTGTCCGCCCCCATTCCCAGAAATCCCAGCTGGCCACCGCCAGGACGGACCAGCTCTCCGGATCCTGGTAGAGGGAGCCCCGGACATCGGCATGGTCGCCGAATCGCCCGTACCGGCCGGAGAGGTTGACCGAGGGGTAGAAATCGCTCGCGGCCAGATCGACCTGCTTCTTGGCCTGCTCCACCCGCAGTCCGGCGCTCTTGATTTCAGGCCTTTGATCGGCCGCCGTCCGGAGACACTCGTTCAGCGTTCTGTCGTAAGGCTCGTATCGCAGGATGTCCACCAGACGGACGGGCTCGTTGATTTCACGCCGGAGGACCGTGTTGAATTTCGCCCGGGCCATCTCCAGGGCGTTCTCCGCGCGCACGAGCATCTGGTTGCCGTTGGCCAGTTCGACTTCCGCGGTTAACAGATCATTCCTGGGAATCAGGCCCACGTCATAGAAATTTTGCGCCAGGTCCCTTTGCGCCGTTCGCTGTTCGACGGACTGCCTCGCGACGTCCATCAGTTTCTCGTTCTTCAGGACGGTGAAATAGGCCGTCTTGGTCTCGAGGACGATGCTCTGCACGGCCGACATTTCCTCCACGCGGGAAAGATCCAGCCCGATGATGCCGGCCTGGTAGGTCGACAGGATCCTCCCGCCGGCAAAGACCGGCTGCCTCATCTCGATGAACCAGTTGTAGTTGTCCTCTGTGCCCGTCTGGATCGGCTGGTAGCCCGTGAAAGGCAGCCGGACCTGCGGCGGCTCGTTCAGCCGGGAATAGCTGTAGGCGGTGCTCAACCGGGGGAGAAACCCCGTGAAGGCTTCATTTTTTTTCGCTTCGGACGCCCGGACCCCCTCGCGGGCCGAGTGAACGACGACGTTTCGCTGCAGGGCCGTTTCAATGCTTTCCTGAAGCGACAGGGGGCCGTCGGCGGAGGCGGCCGATGCGATCGCACACCAGAGGAACGACAGGGGAATGACCCAAAACCGCTTCCGGGGACCCTCAGGCCGCTTCATCTCTTCCCACTCCTTTGAGAAACGTGTCCAGGACCACGGGCACCTTTTTCATGAGCGAACCCTCGGGTTTCATGACACACATGAACTTGAAGAAACTCATGATGCCCATGAGCGAATAGGTCATGGCCCGGGTGTTCGTGTTCTTGAAATAATTCCTCCTCACCCCTTCCCGGAGCATCCTGTCGACAAAGTCGACGTGACCCAGGAAATACCCGATGATCTGGTCCCGCAGGGTGGATTGACCGTCGTAATAGGAGACACCCTCGCCGCGCATGAGCAACCGGTAAAAACCCCTGTTCTCCTCGACAAATTTGAAATGCGACGTGACAAGGGCCTTGAGTTTCCCGGGCGTGTCCCGCCCGCGGCGCACCGCCTCCTCGATGTCGGAGAACATCCGGCTGAGCTTCTCTTTCAACATCGTGGCATAGAGATCCTCCTTGCCCTCGAAAAATTGGTAGAGGCTCCCCGTGGCGAATCCCGCGGATCGGGCGATTTCGGCCATGGTGGTCTCATGGAAACCCTTCAGGGCGAATATTTTCTCCGCCGCCCTGAGGATTTCACTTCTCCGGAACCGAAACTCCCGTTCCTTTCGCTTCCGTTTTTCCATATTCTGAATCCTTGTTCATACTAATGAATATCAGTTAATATTTTGAATTCGCATTCATTTTCTTCGTAAACCCTTCGTTTGTCAAGGGGAAATATGGGCCCGCTGACGACCGGGGGGCCCGGGGGCGGCGACGAAAATCCGGGGTCAGACCCGGAGGACGTATCCGATGAGGTCCTTGAGCATCGGCAGCATGAGCGTCACGGCGCGACGCCCTGCATCGATGATTTCGTCGGCGCGGCTGAATTCCAGGGGGCCGACGTGAGAGGCATGGGGAAGGACCATGACGTCGGGCGGGTCCCCCACCAGCCTCTGCTTGGCGATGCGATCGGCCATCAGATTGATGGAGGCGAGGACGACTTCCAGAAGCGAGGGGTCCAGAATCCCCCCCTCTTTCATGAGCCGGCCGAGCGCGAGGGATTTGCCCTGCTTCATCGTCGAATTGATGTATTCCGTCATGTAGCCCATGACGTGATCCCGGATGGCGGAATGATCGCCTTCGGTTTCCTTCCCCGAAAAATGTGAAACAAGCGCAGACTTCCCTTTCCGGAGCCGCTCGGTGACGTAGAGCGTCAGACCGGCAAGAAAGAGATCCCGCATTTTGATGTCGGACTCCTCGGCCTCTTCCGAAACGTCCGTCTTTGCCTCGGGGGTCGGAACGGCCCCGTCGGAGAGCTCGTAGCGAATCCGCACGTCGGTGTTGGGGTTGACGCCGATGACGATCTGGGCGCCCAGGGCGCGGCACAGCGATACGGGAACCGGATTGACAAGCCCGCCGTCTGCAAGCAGAAGGCCGTCCCGCTTCAGAGGCGTGAACATCCCGGGCATGGAGATGCTGGCCCGGATGGCGTTAATGAGCGATCCCTTTTGAAGCCACACTTCCTGTCCCGAAGCCAAGTCCGTCGCGACGGCGCCGTAGGGGATCGGAAGATCCTCGATGTTGACGTCCGCAAGCCTGTCGCGCATGTACTGGGCGATCTTGTCGCCGTCGATCAACCCGGAGCGCGGGAGAGGGAGCTCCATGAACTGAAGAAACTCCGCCCAGGAAAGCCTGCGCATGATCTGTTCCATCACGTCCAGTTTCCCCGAAGCGAAGGCCCCTCCCACGAGCGCTCCCATGGAGGACCCGCAGACGACGTCAATAGGGATATTCGCCTCCTGCAGGCCGCGAATGACACCGATGTGGGACAGGCCGCGGGCCGATCCACTGCCAAGGGCAAGGCCTATCTTGGGAGGCTTGATCATGGGTTATCCCCTATCGAACCTCAGGGTGTTCGGCATACGAAAAAAGAAGACAGATTTCCGAATGAAGAGATGACCATCAAAAACCGGTGAACCGATGTTCAAATCAAAAATGCAGGGTCCGCGAAGCAAGCTCTCTTTCATGAGAGATCATTCCTGTTTTTAACGAAATTCATGACAACATTCAAGAAAATTATTTAAAATCATTGATCTTTCCGGTCCCGGATGCCCCGAGGGAGAACCGTCCCACCCCCCGCCGCCGGCAGGCCCCTTTACGCAGCCGTCTTTTCGATTTTGACATCGCTTCAAAAGACCGGTATAAGGTGAATGATTTCCGGGACGGCCGGTAGATACATAACCCTATGTTTTTATAATCATTTGTGAGCATTTCTCCGTCTTTCGCCGCCCATGACGATCAGAGCCGTGATTTTTGACTGGGGAGGGGTTCTCATCGACAACCCTGTCGAGGAGATGATCCTTTATTCCGCTCGAGCGCTCACGGTCGACCCCGACGTCCTGCGGCCTTCTTTTCTCATGCACAAAGGGCTTCTTCAGGATGGCCGCATTTCGGAAAAAATGTTCTGGCATAGAGTCTGCGGCGATCTGAAAGCCGTAAAACCTCCCGGGTCATCCCTCCTGGACGAGGCCTTCCGCGCGGTCTACCGGGAAAGGGAGGATGTTTTCGCCCTGGCCGCCGGGCTTCACGCCCGGGGGTACAGGACGGCCGTCTGTTCCAACACGGAGGCCCCGAGCGTGACGTTTTTCCACGAAAAGAATTACCCCATGTTTGACGCTGCGGTGTTTTCCTGCCGGGAAGGTGTCAGCAAGCCCGACCCGAAAATATACGGGACGGTGCTCGACCGCCTGGGTGTCCGGCCCGGCACGGCGCTTTTTATCGACGATTCCCCGGAAAACATCGAAGGCGCGGAGAAGGCGGGGATGGTTGGCCTTCTTTTTCAGGACCTCTCTCAACTCAGGCGGGATTGCCGCGCGCTGGCGTTGAACATGGATGCCCCGTGAGCGATCCCTTCTCTCCCGGAGATGCAGCGATGGGTGAACGGGAAAAGGTCGTCGTGGCCTGGAGCGGCGGAAAGGACAGCGCCCTTGCCGTTTACGACATCAGAAAGTCGGGCACCTGCGAGATTGCATCCCTGCTCTGCACTCTTACGAAGGACTTTGACCGGGTCAGCATGCACGGCGTCCGACGAATCCTGATCGAGCGGCAGGCCGCTTCGATCGGCTGCCCCCTGCAGGAGGTTTTCATCCCCTGTCCCTGCTCGAACGAGGCATACGAATCCTCGATGGAAGAAGCCCTTCTGAGGTGCCGGGCGTCGGGCATCCGGAAGGTCGCCTTCGGGGATATTTTCCTCGAGGACATCAGGAGATACCGGGAAGACCTGGTGAAGAAAGCCGGCATGGGGTGCCTTTTCCCCCTCTGGGGCAGAGACTCCGGTGTTCTCGCCCGCTCGTTCTTCGATGCGGGGTTCAGGGCCGTCGTCACCTGCGTGGACTCGACCCGCCTCGACCGGACCTTTGCGGGCCGGACCATGGATCATGCCTTTCTCGGGGATCTGCCCGAAGGGGTGGATCCCTCGGGTGAAAACGGGGAATTCCACACGTTCGTCTTCGACGGGCCACTCTTCCGGCAGCCCGTTTCTTTCGAACCCGGTGAGATCCGGCTCCGGGACGGCAGGTTTTATTTCTGCGATCTGGTACCGGCCTGACCATATCCCGCGGAGAGCATCATGTCAAAAGCCTCCGAGATATACCGTTCCTGCACGGCGGGCCGCTCATCGGGCGAGCTCACCGCCCAGAACGTTTCTCTTTACACCGTCTCTCCCTTCAGCATCTATTGCGAGAAATTCGTCCCGGCCTCGGAGAAAGACCCCCTTGGCCCGTACCGGGAACTTCTGCAGGAGCGGGGCATCGAACACGAGGCGGCCGTCCTCGAGAAGTTTCACCCCGGTCTCAAGCGCGTGGAATACACCGACAGCCGGCAGGGATTCAGACTCCTCCTGGATGAAATGGAGCGGGGTGCCGACGTCATCTGCGGTCTTCCCCTGATCTATCTGCCCGAGAATCTCCAGGGCCGCTTCGACATCCTCGAAAAAAGGCGGGGGCAGCCTTCCGTCTTCGGGCCCTACCACTACGTCGTCAAGGAGATCAAAGTCTCCAAGAACATCCGCGAGGAGCATATCCTCCAGGGCGCCTTCTACACCTACCTTCTTTCGAAAATCCAGAAGCACCTCCCCGAAAGGTTTTTCATCATCAACCGCGACGTCGAGGAGACCGCCCATGACTACAGGGACCATGAAGCGGATCTTCTCAGGGCCATAGGGGGCACCCGGGCGATCCTGGACGGCCGGGAACTGCCGACACCGACCTACAATGCCGGCGAATGGCCCTGGAAAACCTATACCAATCACGCCGCGCTGAAAAGCCGTGATATCTCCCTCGTCAGCCGGGTCGGGCCCAAACTGAAGGAAAAACTCGTCGGCCGCGGATTCAGGAAAGTCTGGGACCTCTCGCCGTCCCGGATCAACGACCTGAAGAACATACCGCGCCTCGGCGACATCACGGCGCAGAAGCTGATCCGTTCGGCGCAGGCGATCCAGAAGGGCGAGCTGATCCTCCTGGACCGGTCGGCGCTCGATTTCCCGGCCCGGACCATCGAAGTCTATCTCGATCTCGAAGGGACGGACCAGCCCGGGGACGAAGGGGAGCTTTCACAGGTGGATTACCTGATCGGCGCACTGGTCTGCTCATCGGGGAATGAAGATTACCGTTCCTTCGTGGCCTGGCGCCCCGCGGAAGAGGAGACCATGTTCAAAGCCTTCATGGCCTTCATCGGATCCCTGAAAGACTGCGTCATCTACCACTGGCATCACTATGAACGCTGGCACATGAGAAAGCTGGCCGACCGATACGGAATGGCCGCCGAGGCGGATAAGACGCTTTTTCCGTTCATGGTCGATCTTCACCGCATGGCCATGGCGGCTTTCGTTTTCCCGACCTACACGAACGGCCTGAAGGACATCGGCGCCTTTCTCGGCTACCGGTGGCGTCATGAAGACATCAACGCACTCGATGCCATCGCCTACTACCTCCGCTTTCAGAAGGATCCGGAGGGCTACCGGCAAAAGCTGCAGGCCGTCATCGACTACAATGAGGATGACTGCCGTGCCACGAAGCTCGTCAAAGACTGGCTCCAGACGCGAAGCAGGGCGCTGACCGTCGAAGAGCCCCGCTGAAGGCGGCACCCGGATCGAGGGCCGATAATTCTTTTGTGAATCGGGGCCGACTGTGGTAATTTACGTTCCCGTTGACGGTGACGCCGAAAGCCCACGGGCCCGTCCGCCGTTCTCCCGGGACGTCGTGCCCGGGGCCGCTTGATGACGTCACCTGCCCGCTGATCCGCTCCCGGGCCATGTTCTGCAGGATTCGCCGTGCCGACGACCAGACCCGTCCTGAGGTTCATACTGCTGCCCCTGTTGATCGCCGGGGGGTTCTTCCTGGTCTTCCACTTCGACCTCTACGGGCTGTTCCTCAGCAAGGACCGGTTCGAGGAGTATCTCACCTCCTTCGGTCCCTATTCCATCTTCGTCTTCATCCTCGTGCAGGTGCTCCAGGTCCTGCTGTCGCCCCTGCCGGGGGACGTCACGGGTCTGCTCGGCGGCTACCTCTACGGGGCTGTGATGGGGACCCTTTACTCCACCATCGGCCTCGTGATCGGTTCCATGGCGGCCTTTTACCTCGCCCGGTTGCTGGGCCTGCCCTTCGTGGAACGATTCGTCAAACCCTCCGTCATCCGGAAATACGACCATTTTCTGGAACACAGGGGCCTCTTCGTGTCCTTCGTTCTTTTCCTGATCCCCGGGTTCCCCAAGGACACGCTGTGCTACATCCTGGGTCTCAGCCACATGAAAGCGGGAAACTTCCTTGTGATCTCCACCTGCGGCCGTCTTCTCGGGACCATCCTGCTGTCGATCCAGGGGACTTCCGTACGGGAACATCAGGACACGGTGTTTTTCGTGATGCTCGGTATCATGACGGTGATCGCCCTCTTCGGTTATTTTCACGTGGGCCGCTGGCTGAAAGAACACCTGAGGGGGGAACATTCGAAATCTTAGGCGGGGTCTGCGAGGGGGGGGCACATCCGGGCTCAGCGCTTCCGCGACCGGAGATAGTCGATGGCCCGGATGAAACCGGAAGCAAAGAAAGACCATTTCCCGGCGGGCAAAAGCCCTCCGGGGGCGGGGACTGAAAAGGGGGATTTCAAAAGGTCTCTTACCGCGGCCGCCTTCCCCCTGATCGCCTGATACTCCTCGATCACCGTCGAGATCTGCCGCGAAACGCTTCGAGCGGCGTCCGTGGCGCTTCGGATGTTTGCCGAGGTCTGCCGGAGATCGTTCAGGATCGCGGGCATCTCCCTGTTGACGCGCTCGAGAACCTGGTCGGCGCTTCGGGCCGTTCGTCGTATCTGAATCAGAACCGGCACGACGACGATCGTCAGCAGTAAAACAGCCAGACCCAGAATGGTCACGCTGATTTCCCAGTACATCGCGAAGGGCTCCCCCGGGTTTAAGAGATCGCTGAAAGACCCTCTCAGTCACTCATCTTCTTCATGATCCGGTCGGTCCGGCGGATGATGTCCTCTTCCTGTTCCTTCAGCCGCCTCATGAGGGACTCGTATGTTTTCCTGCTTTTGTCGAGGGCTTTCCCGCATTCGTTCTTGAAGGTGTCGGCGATGTCCTTCGCCTTTTCGGCCAGCGCCTCCCTCGTCTCCGCCCCGCCTTTCGGCGCGTAGAGGAGCGCCGCAACGGCACCGATCAGCCCGCCGATCAGGGTGCCGATCAGAAGCCCTTTCGCAAAATCATGTCTCTCTTCATTCATGACGGGACCTCCGGGATGCGCTGTTCAGGAGAATGAAAAAACGATCACCCTCTCGGACGGGTGGTTTCAAGGACGCTTCTCACCGTACCGATGATCAGGACGAAGGCCTTCAGGCCGGTGACGATATTCTTTCGAACTTCCCTCTCCATCCGGCCCTCGATCCCCGCGTAACCGCCCCGCAGGGAAGCGAAGCCCGTCGAGAGGCGGTCGATGCCGTCGTGCAGAAGCTCGAGGGTGCCGCCCAGCTGATTCGCCAGGCCCTCGAGCAGCTTCATATTGAACCGGGCCGCCCGGCTGATCTTTTCTTCGACGTGGAACCGGACGCTGCCGCTGACCTCGCTCGTCAGGGTCGTCATCTGCCGGACATCCTGAAGGATCGCCGGCAATTCCCTGTTCAACACCTCCAGGGTGACCTCCGCGTTCCTTGCCGTCTTGCGGATCTGCAGCAGCGCGGGGATCGCGCTAAGAACAAGGAGAAGAACCGCGACGCTGATCACGAAGAAACCGATTTCCCACGTCATCCTTCAGCCCCTTCCGGCAGTCAAGGCAGGCCCTCGTGAGACCGGACGTGCCGTCAGTCACCGATTTTTCTCTCCATCTCCTCGGCCTTCTTGGCCGCCTTTAACTCCAGTTCTTTCAGGCGGCTGATGACCGACTCAAACCCTTTTTTGCTTTTTTCGAGCGCGCCTTCGTATTCGTCTTTGACCCTGTCGGCGAGATCTTTCGCTTTATCCGCAATATCTTCCCTCAACTCCTGGCCGCTCTTGGGCGCATAGAGAAGCCCCACGACGACGCCCACGAGACCGCCGATGAGGAAGCCCTTCAGCCAGTCTCCGCATCTGCTCTCGGACATAAAACACCTCCTTGCAAGGATTTCGACTCCTGCCCTGAATGAGAGACAATTTGAAATCAGTATAAATTTAATGTAAGGATGTGTCAACGCGTAAATCTCTTCAGGAACAGGCATCAGGGTCCGCAAGCGGTTTCCCTGCCCGCCCGTCGTCCCGAAGGTTTTACGCTTCCATGCCGGAGGTCGGTTTGTGCCGGGGCGGACTTGAGGGACGAGGGCGCGGTCATGTCCGGAGAGAAAGTCTCAAGAAGGCAGAAGGACATCTCGAGGGTCCTGCGGGACAGGAAAAAACGGCAGGGGCGGGACGGCGGGAAGGGCCGGAAGAAAAAGCCCTCGTGACCCCCGGACGGGGTTCGGGGGTCGGCCCGCCGCGTCGGCGGTCCCGGATGCAATTCTCCCGTTTCCGTGGCGGGCCCTTTCACAAAGAAAACAGAAGCGAGGTTCATGATGCGTTGGAAATGCCTTTTACCGGCCGTTCTGCTTCTCCTTTTCCTGCTGAACGGCTGCGCCGTCATTACGATCCCCCTTCTGCCCGCGACGGAAGAACTGCGGGAACGAACCGTCGAGGGTGAGGGAAACGAAAAGATCCTTTTGCTGGACCTCTCCGGTATGATCTCCGAGGAAAAGAGGCGCCGGCTGGGTTTCCGCGAGGAAGCCTCCATGGTGGATGAGCTGAAGGAAGCCCTCCAGAAGGCGGAAAGGGACAGGAACATCAAAGGGCTGATCCTCAGGATCAACTCTCCGGGCGGCACCGTCACGGCCAGCGACATCATCCATCACGAGCTCCTCGAACACCGGAAGCGGTCGGGGCAGCGGATCACGGCCTGCCTGATGGACGTGGGAACCTCGGGCGCCTACTACGTCGCGACGGCGGCGGACGAAATCGTCGCTCACCCGACGACGATCACGGGCAGCATCGGCGTCGTGGCGATGAAATTCAACGTCCAGGGGCTGATGTCGAAGGTCGGCGTGGAACAGGAAACCATCAAGTCCGGCGCGATGAAGGACCTCTTCTCGCCCTTCCGTCCGAGCACGCCGGAGGAACAGAGACTCCTGCAGACCGTCATTGACACTCTCCACAGGCGGTTCGTGGGAGTGATCGTCGACGGCCGCAGGCCCATCACGCGGGAAGCCGTGGAAAAACTCGCCGACGGCCGCATCTACACGGCGGACCAGGCCCTGGAGCTGCAGCTCGTAGACCGCATCGGCTATCTCGACGAGACCATCCTGGGGATGAAAAAAGATCTGAACCTGGCAAGGGCCAGGGTCATCGTCTATTACCGTCCCGACGGTTACAAGAGCACCATTTACTCGGGCCTGCAGACACCGCCCCTGCAGCTGAACCTGCTCTCCATCAACGGACAGGAGATGCTCGCGCCGCCCGGGGTCCGCTTCCTGTATCTGTGGCTCCCCTGAAACGGCAGGGGTCACCCGGTCACCGCACTTCCCGGAACCCGGTAGACGTAGATCGGGTCATTGTGAAGGGTCGATGGTGCGTGCAGCACCGCCGCGGGCTGCCAGCCCGGCAGGGGAAAATTGCAGGAGACAACCCTGGCCCCGGGCCGCAACTCCGAGGCCAGTTTATCGGCCAGACGCGCCATGACATCGGGAAAGAGGTAGCAGAAAACGACGTCGGCTTCGCGAAGGTCCGCCTTCCAGAAGTTGCCCCAGCGGACCCGGATGTGACCGGACCCGATGCACAGGGCCCGGGCCATGAGGTAGGCCACCGGGTTGATTTCGAAGCCCAGACAGCGGACGCCGTATCTCCTGACGGCCTCCCGGAGAACCCGCCCGTCGCCGCATCCGACATCCAGCAGGAAATCCGTGTCTTTCATCGGCACGGCATCGAGAAAGGTCCGGATCTTTACTCTGGCCGTTGAGGTGAACATGGCGCCCTGTGTAACGGGGAAAACGGCGACAACCGCCAGGGCATGAACCATCTTGACGACGATCAGGATGCCGGCGATGAGCATGATGGCGAAAAGCCAGGCGGGCATGGCAACCTCCGTTCCCCTTATAGATGAATTTCCGGACGCTGTCAAAATTGTGCTTCGGGCCGGGGCCGCGCTGTGCTATAAAGCGGCAAATCCCCCCGAGAAGGGTGCATGAACATGATCGACCTTCAAAAAATTGATTATTCCGCCCTGGACCGCCCCGACATCGTTTTCTCCCTCTTTCACCCGCGTCCCGCCTGGGGGGCCGGCGCCCCTCACGCCGCCGTCCAGGAGCTGCTCATCCCCGTAGAAGAAAATGTCGTCGTGGGAGCCCATTTCCACAGGGCCGGTCCGGACTTCCCCGTCATACTCTTTTTCCACGGAAACGGGGAGATTGTGGAGGACTATCTCGATCTGGCCATGATCTACCTGCAGCTGGGATTCAATTTCTTCCCCGCTGACTACCGGGGTTACGGCCGCTCCACGGGAAGTCCGACGGTGACGGCCATGCTGCGCGACGCCCACGTCATCTTCGAATACGTGAGAGGCTGGATGAAAGAGCAGGGTTACGGCGGACCGCTCATCGTCATGGGCCGCTCCCTGGGAAGCGCCTCCGCCCTGGAGCTCGCATCCTCCTACACCGAGAAGATCGACGGGCTCATCATCGAAAGCGGTTTCGCCTACACGCAAAGCATCCTGCGCATCCTGGGCATCCACATGGACGCCATCGGCATCCGCGAGGAGGACGGCTTCCGGAATCTCGACAAGATGAGAACCTTCGGCAAACCCACCCTGGTCATTCATGCCGAAAGGGACCAGATCCTGCCTTTCGCCGACGGCGAGGCCCTGTTCGAAGCCTGCCCCGCCGCGGACAAGGCCTTCCTCAAAATCCCCAGGGCCAATCATAACGACATATTCCTCGTCGGGCTCAAGGAGTACATGGGAGCCGTGAAAGGGCTGTCGGACCGGATTCGATCCCGGAAGGTCATCTCCTGAACCGGTTTGCCCTTTTCTTTCCCCTTCATTTCCGTCCCGCCCGCCTCTCCCGGCGTCTTATCCGGTTGCGAGGGCACAAAGATTGCAATTTTTCGTCCCGATGGATCGTTTCTCATACGCGCAAGGGGCCCAGATCACACAAAGAGCCTTAAAAAAATAAGGAGATCGGCGAATTTTGAAACCGGATGTCGACCTTGAAAAGGAACTGAACCTCCTGGGGTTGCTGGACAAGGCCAGGGAGATATACAGCGAGATAGGGGAAGATGCCGCCCTTTCTTACATCAAGTCGAGCTACCGCCTGCTCTCCAAGATCTACCACCCCGACCTCCATCAGAAAGACCGTCTGAGAGCCGAGGAAATACAGAAGAAAATCAATAAAGTAGCTTCCACCATCAACCGGACTCCGGATTACTCTCTCGTCGAGTATATCAAAAAGGACCGAAAAGAGGACCGGCAGGAGAAGGTCAGGAAGAGATGGAGGGTGCTCGTCGTCGAGGACGAGTTCGGGCTCCAGGATGTCCTGCGAAGCGTCCTCACCATGGAAGGTTACGAAGCCCGTGTCGCCGTGGACGGGCTCAACGGGTACAGGGTTTTCAGGGAATTCAGGCCGGACCTCATCATCACCGATGTCGTCATGCCCAACATGAGCGGCATAGAACTCATCCAGAAGATCCGCAGGGAGACACCCCGGATCAAGGTCATCTTCATGAGCGGTTTTTTCGGCGTAAAAAGGTTGAAGAAGGAACTCGATGACGAAATCATCAACAACAATTACCCGACGCTATCGAAGCCTTTCAAAGTCAGTCATATGCTCGATGTCGTGAAGGATTATCTCGGAAACTGATCCGTCAGGGAAAAAGAGGCAGAAAAAACCCCCGATCCGTCGGATCGGGGGTTTTTTGCATGCGTAAAGCCCGGGTTTCGTGAAAGCCTTTGGTACCCCGCAGCCGCGGAGGCCGGCCGGGGGGCGCGTTTTTAGCCGCTCCGCTTCAGCCAGGCGTCCCGATAGAGCCGGCCGATGCAGAGGAAAATGGCCAGGACGAAAAGGCCGATCATGAAATTCGGGGCGGTGTTGAGGATCTGGTCGATCCAGTAGCCCACGTAAAGGAAAATGAATGAGCTGATCACCATGGCAAAGCTCCAGGCGCCGAGAATGAGCACGCTGGAGTAACTTGCCCCTGTTTTGGTTGTTTTTGTGGCCAGCATTGTCTTTTCACCTTCCGCTAAAAGGAGCATCCACCGCTGTTACAGCCGCTCTTCCAGACCCTCTTTCAGCCGACCATGGTCCTCAGGGCATCCACAACGGGCGAGGTGAAGAGCGCCACGAGCACGGCGTAAAGAGCGAAGGAACCGACGGCTTCCGTCAGGTATATCCTCTGATACTTGTGTTTCAGGGAGATGATGATCATCCCTCCGACAATCAGGGCACCAAGGTGGAAATAGGGGAAGTTGTCGGCGCCCGTTGCCGCGAATTCGGCATAGCCGAACGTCGAGGTGATGAGAACCACAAAAACCGTCAGGATCATCGTCTGAAGTGCCTTTTTCATTTTACCGTCCCTCCGTAAGAATGATTATTTCATGATTCCGTGTGTCGCTTCCGACATTTGTTATTGAAATTGGCGTGCCAGAAGAGGCTTCTTTGCAAAATATTTTATAACATACTGAATATATTGGATAATTGTATAATAGCCGCGGATTCAATGACCGGGGGAAACGGCCCGGAAGACGATTTTTTTTAAAGAAACGTTAAATTTTGTTTAAAAAAACATTAAATAAATTCAACCTCAAGAGTCATATTTCACAAATTGTTACAGCCGCTGCAATCACCCGCCCCGGACCCGGCCCGGTATAAAGAAAACGGCCAGGACGAAACCCACCAGGGTCAGCACCGTACAGACGATGAAAGTTGTTGTGAACCCGATATGATCCGATAACAACCCTCCCATGGTCGGCCCGATCACCCAGCCCAGATTCCAGGTCATGTTGTAAATCCCCATGGCCTTCCCCCGTTCCTCCTGCGAGACGAGGTCGGCAATCAGCGCCGCCGCTGCCGAGCCCATGGCACCCCAGGACAGCCCCTCCCCGATCTGAATGATAAAAAGCTGCCCGTAACTGCTGCTCAGGGCGTACCCCAGAAAGACAAAAGCAAACCCCGCCATGGACAGGATGAGGATTTTCTTCCTGCCGAAGCGGTCCGCGAGCATGCCCCAGAGCGGCGCCCCGATGGCACCGGCCGTCGCGCCCGCCGTGTAGAGAAACCCCACCTGGCTTTTTGTCAGGCCGATGGAAGACATGTAGATGGCGAGAATCGAGTAGACGATCCCCGTGCAGATCATGAATGGAAACACCGTGAGGCAGACGACGTATAGATCCCTTTTCTTGTTCATTTCTCCCCCTTCCCGTCCTTGAAAACATCCGGGACAAGACCGTCTCGTCGAGGCCATATCCCATGGTCCCTCTTTTGTGCAATGTGAAAGTTCGAATGCGGGTGATGCCGCTCCCGGTGCCGGGGCGGCAGGGAAAGGTCGAAACGATCCGCGGTCGATCACGGGCCGGCAGCCCGTAACGGGATCCGTTCAGTGAAGAGAGTGATCAGACCTTGCTTTCCCGGTAATACTGATTGACCCGGGCAATATAGGTTCTGGTTTCCTGCGGCATCTTTCCGGGGCGCCTTTCGACATTGCCCATGCCCCAGTTGTACGCCGCAAGGGCGAGATCTCTGTTGTTCCGGAAACGATCCAGGAGGCTCTTGAGATAACGGGTTCCGCCCATGATGTTTTCCGCGGGATCATAGGGGTCATGGACGCCCAGGTCTCTCGCCGTTTCCGGCATGAGTTGCATGAGACCCATGGCCCCTTTCGGCGACGTGCTGTCCTGCCGGTAACCGCTCTCCGCCCGTATGACCGCCCGGATCAGATCGGGATCCACGCCATAGGTCTCCGAGGCATGATCGATGATGTCGGAATATAAGGCGGCAGCCGATTTGCTTTTCACCGGCATGGCTTTTTCGCCGGCTGTTCGATATGCCTCCCGAGCGCGCTGAAGGGGCTCCCTTTCGCCCAGCACGAACGGCACCGTTATTTCGGCGGCGGACTTCCGCCGTTCGGAACCATCGCCGGGCGGTGCCGCTGCAGTGTCCGGCGTCAGGACTTCTCTGCGCTCCTCCTCGATTCTTCGCTCGCAACCGGCAGGTCGGCTCTCGATGGACGCCTCTGCCGCCTTTGCCCCGTACAACCGGCGGCAGTGCTCGATCAGGCCTCCGCCGCCGACGGCATTGCCGTCTCTCATCGCCGACGAAAGGCCGTAGAGCGCTGACGAATCGATGCCCGTTGTGATCTTTCCGTCCGTTTCTTCCCGCCCGCCGAGCTCTCTCATGATGCGGAACAGCGACTCGTTGAATCGCATCTGCGCCTCGAGGAAGCGGATGATCCCGGCGAGCCTTTCGGGGTCGATCCGTCGCGAAGACGCCGGGGCCGGTGCGAGGCTGCCGAGTTCTTTGAGCACACTTTCGACGGTCACATTGAAATCACCGGCTGCCCCCGCAGCTTTCGCGGCCGGTCCGGCGGCACCCGGGCGGTTCAGGGGGCCCGTGATGGACGGCATCAAACTTTTCATCTCGAATCCCGTTAAATTCTCGATTCTGATCTCATAACAATCAAAACAATCAAATACTGTGCCACGGCCTGCCGTTTTTCTTAAGTTAGTGGTCCGGCACAGGACAAACGTTCAGCGTTTCTCCGTTGGCCTTGCACTGCAGTGGACACGTAATTCATATTGCGACGCCGCTGTTGATCCTCGGGCTCTTATGGCATGGCTTCTGCACAATATGACTGTAAAACAAAGGAAAAACGGCGGTTTCCAACATTATTTATAGCTAAAAGGAGTCGGGACAACAAAAAATGGTGCTGAAAAAATGGATTAAAAAAACTCTTTTTAACGGCAGGGAGGTCCTTCTTTACGAATCACGCCAGATGCACGGATTTATGCAGCTCATAATGAAGCCAAGAAATACGGGCGAACGGTGGACCGTCGAGGAGAAAAAAAAGATCAGAGGATATTTTAAGTGCATTTCCCTGTACATTCCTTTTTTGATCGTCTTCATGATGCCGGGAGGCCTGCTTTTCCTTCCGATTCTCTCGTCGATCCTCGACAGGAGAAAAATGAAGAGAGTGCGGGTGGAAATCCCTGTTTTTACGTCAAAATAATCGTTTCATCAATCATTGGAGAAACCCTATGAAGGACATGGTCGTTGACAAACTGCTCCGTGAGGCAATCGAAAGACTTGAGAGGGATAATGCCGTCTTCTGCGATGATTCGGCTGTCTTCGACAGCATCAGAACAAGAATTCTTGATCAGGCCGAGGGCCGGGACGGCGGCCGCGGCCGCTCATCAAAAAACAAGGTGAGAAACAAATAGGTGTCCCCCTTCCGGCAGGCCCGGATACCCCTCCCGACCCGGGGCAACTTTTTATTGTTTGCACACCCCTGTCCCCCGCCGTTCGCCCTTTCCCCGGCGACAGCCCTGTTTTTCGACATTCACCGGTTGCAAGTTCCGGCAGGAATACCCCGCGGCCTAATAGAGTTTGATTATTTGAAGGAAATGATTTATCTCACACCACAGGAAAGAAACTTTCCGGGAGGACGGTGCCGATGGAGGGGTTTTCTTTTTTCGTCTTTTTGTTCGGGATACCCCTTTTATTGTTCAGTCCCTGCGCAATGGGCATAAACCGGCACGGGAGGGGGAACGAAACGACCGTTGCTTTTTCATTTGGTGCCTGGGGCGGGAGTCGAACCCGCATGAAACCAGGTTTCGAGGGATTTTAAGTGCATAAACGATCTTTTTGGAAAGGCCTGTGTTATCAAGGTTTTCTTGATTTCACGGGCTTTTTGTTTTATCAATTCAGTTGGCAAATGTTAGATGATTTTCGGAAAAAACGGCCACGGCGGGCACAAAATAGGCACAAGTCTTGGTATAAATTTCTTGGAAATATATTCCTGTATCGTGAGGCAAGCTGAATATCCTCTTAACTTAGTCGTTGAGAATAAAGAGTTCATATTATGGGTCTTCCGGGATTGTTGTGCATAAATCAGGGTGATTTTGGCTCTTTGATATACGAGGTGATGACCTTGAGCATCAGTTACTCCTCGTTGGTGATGCCGTAAGCTCTGCGCTGGATGACGCGGATCTTGTTGATGAGGCCTTCCATAAACCCCAGGGAGACCTTGTGATCCGGGTTGCAATAACTGACGATCCCGTCCCAGTGGCGCTCGATCATCTCGGCGAACTTCTCGAAGGGCTCGAGCCGCTGCCAGCGCAACTGGGCTTTCCAGTTCTCGAAGAATCGCCGGGCCCAGAGCGGGTGCCTGTAATCCCAGAGCTGCCCGAAGGACTCCTTGAGCAGATAGGCCTTGTGGAGCCGTTTGTTGGCCTTCAGCAGCATGCGCAGGGCCCGTCGGCCCTCGGGATACAGATTGGCTTTGTGGGACAGCAGCGTATAACGTTGTCCCTTGATGAACTTGCGCTCTTTGTCATTGACGCGTTTGTACTCGCTGCGCCGGACCCGATTCAGGGCACAGGAAATCGATACGTGTCTCGGAGTGTTTTTGCCGTCAGCATCAAACCACTCTACAGACGCCGTGTACGCGTGTCAACTTTCAAAGAGCGTTTAAACAACTATTACACAGACTTATCTCTGTTTCGCTGCACAACAAAGTAGGAAGAACCAAAAAAGAAATGGGCAACCTGATCTCAGAAACGTCAAAGAACCCGTCCAAAAGCTTGATTCTATAAGGGTCGACGAACCAGTATCAGGCTATTTTGGCCAGAAGTGGGTTCGTCTGAATATTCAAGTTTGCCGCTCGCCGGATTCGTTCACGCTGCCCCGACTTGTTGAGTCAGCGTAAACCGGGCTCAGGCAGAGGAAAGGAGGTTTGTGCATGGGTGAGCAGATTACAGGAAAGGTTGAGGTGCTGACAGGTGCGGGCAAGACAACGATCACTCTCGACGGCAATTACGCGACTGTCAAGGCAGGTGGTAATGGCCGGAATGGAGTCTTGGTGTTGGATGACAGCTCAGGCGTGAGAAGAATCCACCTTAACGGCCGGACTGGCGAGATCACCGTCAGGAACAAGAGAGGGGAGGATATTTTAACGACAGGAAGCAGCGGCAACATAATCATCAGGCGCAAGATAGGCTCAGAATCCCCCAAAGAAGTGCTCATTTTTAATGCGATTTCAACTGCGCTCATAATTGGCGGAAGTGGTGCCTGCGGCACCTTTGTCGTCAGGAACATCAATGGAGAAGAAGGTCTCAGCTTTTCCGCAGCGCATGGCACCTTGTGGGTGGGCGGCGGTGGTACGAACGGGACGATTGTGCTTAGAAACCTGCAGGGGCAGAACACGATCAAGCTCGACGGCAAAGAAGGTGACATCATCCTGCAGAACGCCGATTGTGCGGAGCACTTCGAGGTTGCGGACCCAACGGAGATCGATCCGGGTACCGTGGTTATCCTTGATGAGAAAGGTCGCTTGCGGCAGAGCATGAAGCCCTACGACAGGAAAGTTGTCGGGGTTGTTTCGGGAGCGGGCGGTCTGAAGCCGGGCATCCTCCTGGATCACAAGCCTGCCGAAAAGAACAGGAACGCAGTGGCGCTGGTAGGCAAGGTATACTGCAAAGTTGATGCGACGGTCGCCGCCGTCGAGGTCGGCGATCTTCTCACCACGGCCAGCACGCCCGGCCATGCGATGAAGGCGAGTGATTCTACGAAGGCGTTCGGGGCTGTGTTGGGCAAGGCCCTCAAACCGCTCACATCGGGCATGGGGCTTATCCCCATCCTGGTTGCGCTGCAATAGCGATAGAAAGGTGTGCTGGATGTCCCTCGCCCACGCGCAATGAGGACAGGCGACAGCGGGACGTCCGGCCAAGGAGGTGACCGCATGAAAAGCCTTAAACAATCCCTTGCAAGGGTGGGCATACGAACGCCTTTCACTATTCCCGGCGGCTTTCATACGTGCCCACCGAGCATGCTCAAACTAGTACAGATCTTGAATGCACCCATGCCCGATCTGGATAAACTGGATCACAGGATGGTGCACGATTTCAGTGAAGAGGCTGCTCAGGGCGTAGCGTACGCTTACGACGACGTATGGTTTTTGTCCGCGGAAAAAAACCTCTTCAAATATTCCATCAAAGGGCCCGATCTTTTCAATCCCAGGGTATATCGTCTCAAGAAGAAGAGTCTCTCCATGATGATTGGTGAGTCAGACATCAATACCGCCGGCCATAATTTCGATCACATCGGCGGAATCTCGTGGTATGACGGGCTGCTTTTCGCCTCTATCAGAGACGGAGGAAAAAAGGAGGCGCATATCGTGCTGGGCCTCAGCCGCAATCTTGACGTGGTGGGTTACTCGTGGCTTGCGAAGGGAACAGCCGATACCTGGTGCACGGTCAATCCATGGAACAGACTGCTTTACATGTCGACCGAAGAATCAGCACGATACTTCATAGTCTATGACGTCTCTGAATACTATCGAGCACTCGGCCAACCTGATCGGTGGGGACGGCAGATCCGCATGCCGCTCACCCAGAAGAAATTTGTCCTTTACAAACAGAACGGAAGTCCCGATGAGGCGACGGGCGTCCAGGGTACGGCCTTTTCTCCCAATGGCCGTCTGTATGTTGCATGGTATGTTAAACACCTCACGTACTGGACCAATCATCTTCGGGTGTACAATGCGCTCACCGGCATGCGGCTGGACGACAAGACCTATGATTTCGCCGGGGTCTATGATGAGATCGAAGGATTGACCGTACACCCTTCAGGATACATCTACGTCGCGGTGTCGGACTACGACATTTCGAGCACCGACGAATTCGAGCTCCACGCGTTCAAGTACAAAGACTCCACTCAGCCTGTGTGAGTGAGAGCCTCGGACTCACGGGCGCTCCTCTCAGCCCCAGGGTCTCTCTCGAACGGCGCTTGTGCCGGCAATTTGTCCTGACGTGATGCATTCCGCTATGTTTCCCATGGTCTCGTAGATGTGACCGAACATGGAGCCGAGCTCACCAACAGCATAGAGCCTGGGGATGGGCTTTCCAAACGGGTCAAGGACCTGCTGCCGGGCATTGTGCATAGGTCCTCCCTGGGTATTTGAGATGAGCGGCCACACCTTGATGGCGTAAAAGGGTGGAGATGCGATCGGGCAAACATGGAGTCTGGGCCCCTGAAGAAGTCAGGGTCTATCTTCCCTGCTGCAACGACCTCGTTCCAGCGCGCTATCGTTTTCTCAAGCCTTAGAGCGGGTCTGGCGAAACTGGACAGGTGCATAAGTGGGGAAACGGCTCTACAATGATCCGGGGAGGGACATCGTATGAGCAAAAGACCCAGACGGAACCATGCACCGGCCTTCAAGGCCAGGGTGGCCCTGGATGCCCTGAGGGGCGATCAGACAATCGTTGAGCTTGCCGAACGGTATCAGGTTCATCCGAACCGGATTGCAGAGTGGAAGAAGCTCCTTTTGGAGCGCGCGGCCGAGATCTTCGGCAAGGACAAGAAGGACGATCAGGGGCCGAGCGTAAAGGATCTGCACGCCAAGATCGGTCAGCTGTCGATGGAGAACGATTTTTTATCCGTCGCGCTCGGTCGCATCGGCGATGCGAGCGCCAGGCGATGATCGACAAGGGGGATGCTCTTGCCGTGACCCGGCAATGCGCTCTTCTGGATTTGTGCCGGTCGAGTCTCTACTACAAGCCGGTTGCGCTGAGCGCGAAGGATCTGGAGCTGATGCGCCGGATCGACGAGATCCATCTGGCCTTCCCGTTCTACGGCAGCCGCAAGATCCGGAACGAGCTCTGGGCCAAAGGCTATGACGTGGGAGGCGACCGGGTGCGCCGCCTGATGCGCCGGATGGGCATCGAGGCGCTTTACATCAAGCCGAGGCTGTCTGCCTCGCACCGGGGGCACAGGAAGTATCCTTGCGTCTGCTGTGGCGCCAGGGACCCCGCGCCCCCGAGGTCCTCGATGCCTTTATCCAAGGGCTACAGCGTGACGGCTTCCGTCAGTCGGCCGAGCACCTCCAAAACGCTCAGCCGGAAACCTTCAGCTGGCAGGCCGAAAAGGGCTTTGCCTTCACGACGACCGCTCCCCTGGAGCGGGAGATGAGGGAGCTCAACCGCAGGGCCGATGTCGGTGCCCGGTGGAGCGAACGCGGAATCGAAAACATCCTGACAGTGCTGTTCCATTACAGGCTCAATAAAAAACCTATAATGCCCCTAAGGGCGTATCCGTAGGTAACGTTTTTTTGTTGCAATCAGGAAAATAACATCCGTAAGGGTTTCTTCGAACACGGGGATTTCCTGGCCGTCCGGAAGGTCCTCCCGGAGTACCTGCGGGGCTTCGTCACTTTCGCGTACAGGGTCGGATGGAGGTTCACGGAGATCAGCACCCTCACCTGGGCGCAGGTCGACCTGAATCAACGCATCGTGCGGCTCGAGGCCGGCGAGATGAAGAACGCCGAGGGGCGCGAGGTTTACCTTGACGAAGAGTTGAAAAAAGTCTTTATTGAGCAGGCTGCCAGAAGGCTGAAGGCGGGCAAGCTCAGCCCCTACGTCTTCCCGAATCATGACAGGACCGACCGGATCAGGGACATCCGGGGCACCTGGGGGGCCGCCTGCATGGCGGCGGGCTTCTTCAGACTCGAGCAGGACGGGGAAAAGACGGTGAAGGTCCCTACCCGCCTATTCCACGACTTCCGGCGGACGGCCGTCCGGAACATGGTACGGGCCGGGATCCCGGAGCGGGTCGCCATGATGATCTCGGGCCACAAGACCCGGAGCGTCTTCGATCGGTACAACATCGTGAGCGACGCGGATCCGAGAATCGCGGCAGCCAAGCAGGAAGCCTATCTTGAGACTCAAATGGGCACAATTTCGGGCACAATTTTGGAATTTGAGAAAAATCGGGGGAGTGTTTAGCGTGCTAAGTTATTGAAATCATTGGTGCCTGGGGCGGGAGTCGAACCCGCACAGAGTTGAACTCCGAGGGATTTTAAGTCCCTTGCGTCTACCGATTCCGCCACCCAGGCAACTTTCTAAATTCCCGAGTCATATATTATTTCTCAAAAAAGGTGTCAAGGTGATATCGGTTCGGATGATGCCGTTTCATTGATGGCCTGCTCGTTTCCGGCTGAAAATATGAAGATGGAGGTCTCACGGTGCTGGTGGATGTGGACCGGGTCATAGCGGGGGGAAGGATTCTTACGATGGACGACCGGGGCGCGGTCATTCAGGACGGCGCTGTCGCCGTCCACGGGACGGACATCGTTGCCGTCGGAGAAAGAAAGGACGTGGAGGCCCGATTCAGGGGCCGGGAGGTGATCGACGCCGATCGGTGCCTCGTCATGCCGGGGCTGATCAACTGTCACACCCATGCCGCCATGACCTGCTTCAGAGGGATTGCCGACGACCTGAGCCTCATGGACTGGCTCAACAACTACATCTTCCCCGCGGAGGCGAAGAACGTCGACAGGGAACTCGCGTACTGGGGCAGCATGCTTGCCTGCGCCGAGATGATCAAATCGGGGACCACGACCTTCTGCGACATGTACATCTTCGAAGACGAGACGGCCATGGCGGCTCACAGGGCCGGGATGAGGTGTCTCCTCGGGGAAGTGCTCTTCGATTTTCCCTCACCCAACTTCAAGACACCGAAGGAAGGCCTTCAGTACACGAGAACTCTCCTCGAAAAATGGGCCGATGACCCCCTGGTGAACATATTCGTCGAGCCGCATGCCCTCTACACCTGCTCGCCGGAGCTTCTCAGGGAGTCGAAATCCCTTGCCGATCGTTACGCGGTCCCCGTCGGCATGCACTTTCTGGAAACACGGTCGGAACTGGAAGAACTGAGCGAAAAATTCGGCAGGAAACCGGTCCGGCTCCTCGATGATCTCGGCCTCCTCGATGAACGTTTCATCGCCTTCCATGGCGTGTGGATGGACGACGAGGACATGGAGGTTTTCGCGAAGCGGAACTGCAAGGTCGTTCATCAGCCCGAAAGCAACATGAAGCTGGCCTCGGGCGTCGCACCCATCCCCGACATGCTCTCCGCGGGCATCACCGTAGGACTCGGCACGGACGGCTGCGCCAGCAACAACAACCTGGACATGCTCCAGGAGATGGACACGGCGGCGAAACTTCACAAGGTCCATCGCCTGGACCCCACCGTCATGGACGCCCGAACCGTCGTCGATCTGGCCACCCGCATGGGCGCCAGGGTCCTCGGCATGGAGAGGCTCGTCGGCATCCTGCGGCCCGGCATGAAGGCCGACATCGTGATCATCGACCTGGACAGGCCCCACCTGACGCCGATCTATCACGAACATTCCCATATCGTCTACGCCGCCACCGGCGCCGACGTCGAGACGGTCCTGATCAACGGCAACGTCGTCATGAAAAATCGCGAACTCCTCACCATCGACGAAGAGCAGGTCATGGCGCGGGTCAGGGAGATCGCCCGGCGAATCAGGAAAAGCCTGAACCTTCCGTAAGAACATGAATCCGGAAACCGATGTTGACATCCTGATACGGGGCGGGACACTCCTGACCATGTCGGAGGCCATGGAGATCGTCCACGATCCCGTGATCGGAATCCGGGACGGCAGAATCCTCTTCATCGCCCGGCCCGGTGAACCCGCCTTTCCGGTCCGCGCCGGGGAGACGATCGACGCATCCCACTCCATCGTCATGCCCGGTCTGATCAACTGCCACACCCATGCCGCCATGACCTGCTTCAGGGGGATTGCCGACGACCTGAGCCTCATGGACTGGCTCAACAACTACATCTTCCCCGCCGAGGCGAAACACGTGAACCGGGAGATGGTTCACGCGGGCTCCCTTCTCGCCATCGCCGAGATGATCCTCTCGGGCACGACAACGTTCTCCGACGGATACTTTTATGAAAGCAGCGTCGCCCGGGCCGCCCTCGAAGCGGGAATGAGAGCCGTCACGGCCCAGGGGTTCATAGATTCGCCGGGCGCCGGGAAGGATGCCTTGCCCGGAAACGTTCGGATCGCAGAGAAGTTTATCGAGAAATGGTTGCGGAAATCCCCGCTGGTCATTCCCGCCCTCTTCTGTCACTCCCCCTATGCCTGCTCACCGGAAACCCTGAGAAGCATCAAGGAAGTCGCGCGGCAGGCGAAGGTCCCCTACATCATCCACCTTTCCGAAACACGGGATGAAGTGAAGATCATCCGGGAGCGTCACGGGGTCTCCCCCGTGATGCACCTGGAGAAGACGGGCGTCCTCGATGAAGCGACGATTGCCGTTCATTGCGTCTGGCCGGATGACCGGGAGATCGATCTCCTGGCCGAAAGAGGGGTGAAAGTCTCGCACAACCCCGAAAGCAACATGAAGCTCGCCTCCGGTGTGGCCCCCGTACCGGACATGCTGAGGAGGGGGGTCACCGTGGGGCTGGGCACGGACGGATGCGCCAGCAACAACAACCTGGACATGTTCCAGGAGATGGGCACGGCGGCCAGACTCCACAAGGTCCGGCGGCTGGACCCCACCGTCATGGACGCCGCGACAGTCGTCAAAATGGCCACCCGGGAAGGCGCGAGAGTCCTCGGCCTGGCCGATCAGATCGGATCGATCGAGCCCGGCAAATGCGCCGACCTCATCCTCCTCGACACGCGGAAACCCCACCTCACCCCCCTTTACAACTGCTATTCGCAGCTCGTCTACGCCGCGAGCGGAGCCGACGTGTCGACGGTCATCATCAACGGGAAAATCATCCTGAAAGAAAGGCGGTTCCTCGACTTCGACGTCGAGGACGTCATGAACCGGGCGAGAAAAATCGCTGCGGAGATCGGGAAAGCGCTCCCCTGATCATCGGACCTTCAGGGCGCGGGGCCGCCGTCACCATTCGACGCCCCGGGTCTTCAAAAGCTCCTGGATGTCCTTCGAGCCGAGTCTTGCCGCCGCCTTCATGTCCTCCAGGGCACTGACATGGTCGTTCAAATCCGTGTAGAGAGCCGCCCGGCCGGTGTAGGCCGCCACGAAGTTCGGCGCGATCTCGATGATCCTGGAATAATCCTCAATGGCCTGGTGGTAATTCCGGGTGTTCTTGTAGGCCGCCGCACGGTTGAAGTAAGCCTCGATATATTCCGGGAAGACAGCGATGGCCCGTGTATAGTCCTGGATGGCCCGATCGTAGTTCTCCAGTTTGAAGTACGCATTCCCCCGCTGAAAGTAAAGGGCCCCCTCCTCCCTCAAGGGATGGGTGACGGAAGCCGGCCTGTCCCGCCCTGTCTTCTGCAGACTGTCGTCCGGACCCGAAAGGGCCGCCGGCAGATCCCCTTCCTCCGCAGGGTCTGCCTGTAAGGCACCCTCATCAGCGGACGGCTGATCGAAAGCGATCTCAACCGTTTTGTCCTTTCGCCGGCCTTTTCTGAACTTGTCGAAAAACCCCATTTTCGAACGGTCCCGCCATGGTGAAAGGGTTGAAGATCGAACAGGATGGAAGTTCCACCCTCCTCCTCACGCTCTTATTAATATAAGCCCCGAACGCTCCGTTTACAAGACCGACCTGAAAACAGCTGAAAAAGACCCATGCCCCGCATTCGCCGGTTCCTTTCCGCAGCCGCCTGAACGCCGGAGAGGGCCCGCCCGAAAGAAATCGTTCTAAGGGACCGATTATCCGTTGCTTTTTGAAGCGATCCTCTGTATAAGGGTTCAGGTTCGGATGTCAGACCCTCATCCCCTGCTTTCCCTTTCAGGATGATCCCGATGCCCGATTTGTTCCTGAATAATTTCCTGCTGCCCCTTGGCTTCATCCTCGGGGGTCTCGCTCTCGGCTGGGCTTTCGACAGGATCATTCTCCGCGAAATCAGAAAAATCGCCGCCAGAACCCAGTGGGAAGGCCACGATGTGATCATCCGCGGCCTTCATGGCATGGTCATCCTCTGGTTCGTCCTCGCAGGCGTTCACGGGGCGCTCCACAGCATCGACGTCCGGCCGGCGATTCTCACAACGGCCCTCATGGTCCTGCGCGTCATCGTGATTTTTTCCGTCACGATCGCCCTCGCCAGAATCGCGGCAGGGCTGGTTGACCTCTACAGCAGGAAGGTCGGCGGCGTCTTCCTCACCACCACCCTTTTTTCCAACATCACCCGCGGGGTTGTTTACGCCCTCGGTCTGCTGGTCATTTTCGACTCTCTCGGCATCTCCATCACCCCGATGCTGACGGCGCTCGGCGTCGGCGGCCTCGCCGTGGCGCTCGCCCTCCAGGACACCCTGTCGAATCTCTTCGCAGGTATTCAGATCATCGCGTCGAAAAAGATGCGCATCGGGGACTACATCAAGATCGACACCGGACAGGAGGGATACGTAACCGACATCACATGGCGCAATACCACCATCCGGGCGCTGCCGAACAACGTGGTTGTCGTGCCGAATGCGAAACTGGCCTCGACCATTGTGACGAATTTTCACATGCCCGAATCCGAAATGTCCGTGCTGGTCCAGGTCGGTGTGGGCTACGGGAGCGACCTCGAAAAGGTCGAGGCGGTGACCCTCGAAGTCGCGAAGGAGGTCATGAACGAAGTTCAGGGCGGAGTGCCCGGCTTCGATCCTGCCGTGCGGTACCACACCTTCGGGGATTCGAGCATCAACTTCACGGTGGTCCTGCGGGTCCGGGAGTATACCGATCAGTATCTCGTCAAGCACGAGTACGTGAAGCGGCTTCACCGGCGCTATCGGGAGACGGGCATCGAGATTCCCTTCCCCATCCGGACGATCTACATGAAGCAAGAAGAAAAGGAGGTTGAAGCATGAAAGGAATGTCCTGGATCATCATCGCCGTTTTGCTGGCGGGACTCGGTCTCGGCGGCTTTTACTTTTACCAGCAGACCACCGAGCTGCGCTCGGATCTCCTGGCCCTCAGGCAGAAGCTCGACAGGATCGAGGCCTTCGTCAAAAGCGAGGAGGACATCCGGAAGATGACCCGGCTTCCCGCCGACGCGAATCTGCCGAATGTCATCACGTCCCTGAACAGTACAAACGCGAAGCTTTCGGCTGTCGACGACTCACTGAAAAAAGAGGCCGCGCGGCTGGACGAAAACATCAAAAAACAGAGGGAGTCCATCGAGAAACTCAACAGAGAAACCGTCGCCATGACGCAGAAAAACACCTTCGACACCCTCATGGCCGTGATCCGGGGCCACATCCTGAAGGTCAAGCTCGAGCTGTCGAACAAAAACGTGGGGGTGGTGAAAAGCGAGCTCGATCTCGTCCATGACATGCTGACTAAAGCCGCGGCCATCGCGACAGCGGATCAGAAAAGGGCCATCGAGGAAATCCAGGCCGCCCTGCAGAAGGCCAAAACGGAAGCGGACACCAACCTGCCGGCCGCGAGCAGCCGGGTCGATCTCCTGTGGTACGACGTCGTCAAGGTTCAAAACAAATGACGGGGATGAAAAAGCCCCGGTCATCCGGGGCTTTTTTTCGTCTGAATGAAGACATCCGGAGCGGGCCGCCGGGGGCGGCCGCCCGGTTCAGTTCTTCACGTGCAGCGGTTTTTCCCCCCTTGCGAGCCGCCGGATGTTTTCGGCCACGACATCCTTGATCCCCCCGATGGACAGATCGGTGGATCCGCCGATGTGGGGCGTGGCGATGACATTGTGCCGGAAGACCGGGTCATCGGGGTCGGGCGGCTCCTCCCAGAAGACATCCAGTCCCGCACCGGCGATCACCCCGGTTGCGAGAGCCTGCTCCAGGGCGTCCCGGTCCACGAGCCCCCCCCTTGAAAGATTGATCAGAAAGGCATCCCGTTTCATCGCTCCGAAGGTGTCCCGATTCATGAGATTCCTGCTTTCATCGGTGAGCGGCAGGCAGAGAACCACGAAATCCGATTGCCCCAGGAGCTCTTTGAGCTGGTGGGGGCCGCCGGACCAGGCCAGCCCCAATTCTTCCGCCGCGCTCCGGGGATCCTGTCTCCTGATGCCGATGATCCGCATGTCAAAGGCCTTCAGCCTCCGGATGAGCGCCCGGCCGATCCCGCCGAGACCCACGATCCCCGCGGTTTTCCCCCTCAGGGCCCGGCCCCTGGGAATGCCCATTCTCCGCTCACGCATGCTGCGGCTCATGGCCGGCGCGTCCCTGGAGAGGCCGATCATCAGGTAGACCCCGATATCCGCCACCGAGTCGGCATTGCCGGAAATGTCCGTGGGCACATTGGCCACCCAGACGCCCATCTCCCGCGCCGCCTCCATGTCGACGCCCTCCAGGCCGGCGCCGCACTGCTGGATGAGCCGGAGCCGGTCGATCCCCTGGAGCATTTCGCGCGTCACGGTGCACATGGTGGGTATCATGATGTCATATCCCTTCAGGGTGTCCGCGCCGAAACGCCCGCTCGCAACAAACTCATGCTCCGGCAATTCGGCCCGAAGCATCCCCAGGACGCCGCCCCAGGCATTCTCGGGCGCTGCAAAAAGAATCTTCATGACATCCCCTCCCCGTCTGTCGGTCATTGCGGACCCCCTGTGGCTCCGGGTGTCCGCGCGAGACCGCCCTCCCCTACCGTCCCCTCCACCGGTCGTGGAAGACGATTTCGTCCATGGGTTTTCTTTTGCTTCTCACCGCGTCGCCGTCCTTCGGGTAACCGACGGTCAGGAGGGCCAGAACCTTGACCCTCTCCGGGATCCCCAGGATCTCCCTGATCTTTTTTTCCCTGAACCAGCCGATCCAGCAGGTACCGAGGCCCAGTTCCGTCGCCTTGAGAACCATGTGCTCCATGGCAATGCCGAGATCGATCTGGTGGTACTCGATCCCCGTAACGGCGGAGCCGATCCTGTTCGCCACGATGTCGAGTTGAGAGCAGCCGACAATGACGACGGGCGCTTCCTTCACCCAGCGGTTTCGCACGACGGGACGCATGCCCTCGTCGCAGATCCGCCGGATCACATCCCTGTCCTGGACGACGACGAAGCGCCAGGTCTGGCTGTTGCACGCCGAAGGCGCCCGTCTCGCCGCCTCGCAGACGGCCTTCAGGTCATCCTCCGGTACCGGCCTTGGATCGTAGGACCGGCAGGAGTATCTCCGCTTGAATATGTCATCCAGGCCGGTCATCGAAGGTACTCCCCTCTCTCCGCTGCGGCGATGGTTCGGAACCCGAGGTTTCTGATTACCCCAAAAGTAAAAAACCTGTCAAGCCGGTTGAGCCCGCCTGTCCCGGGCGGACACCGGCACGCCATGGTTCCCCTGCGGCCCGGCAGGCCCTTGCTGCCGTGACAGGGAAACAAAGGCTTTCTTCCCTGCCGGTTTCCTTATGAAAGGATCCACGGAGGAGTTCCCCGTCGTCCCGATGGTGCGGGACGCCGGTCTGCGGGCGACCGGCGGCGGGACCCCGGACCCGGCGGCCGATCGCCGCGCGGGAAATCCCGAAAGGATGAGTTTCACCCGCGTGTATCCTGCCGGACACAAGGGCGGAGGGGATATCCCCTCCGCCCTTGTCGATTCCGGCCTTCACGGACGCCTCCCGTACCCGGGACCTTTCCTCTGGACACAGCGGGCAACCAGAGGTTTCTCTACTCCGTCGACTCTTTCAGCCGGTGAAGGATCTCGCGGATGAACTCCTCTCGATGCTTCAAAAACCGGCGAAACTCTCGCTGGTCCGTGTTCGCAATTTCAACCCGGAGGTCGGGGAGGTATCTCTCGATAAAGGCCACGAGTGCTCCAATTTCTTCGTGGTTCAGCTCAAGCTTTGACATGACACACCTCCTTTCCTTTCCGGCTCAGGAAGATGAAAAACCTGTTCGCCTGCCTCCATGTTATTTCTTGAACTGCTCCTTGGAGACGCCGAGAGGGTATATGGGGAAGATCTCGAATTTCAACACGTCGATCCAGGCGGCTCTGGATGCGATGAGCCCCACGGCATCGGTGTCGACCACGTAGATCGTCCTCAACCCCTGCAGGTCGTAATACTCCGAGACGACCTTGACCTCCTTCGGCCATTCCCACTTTGCTTTTCTTGTCCTGACTTCCTTCTCGTCCTTGGGCTCCCACGTGCAGATCATCATGAAAAGCATACGATCACCTCCTTACCGTTTCTCAAGACAGTGTTCCGGCCCCGTGGACATCCTGGAAAACGCATCCTGTTTTCTTCCTTCAGGATGCCCTCCCTCGTGAGAAAGAACGATTCAAAGCCCGTTGTCCGGAAACCGAAAAGAAATGCAACGTTTAACAGGATGGTTGGACAGGTTCAGTCTGAACTGGAATTCCTGAATGCCGAGACTCTGCGGGAGAAGTGGAAGGTCGCTGTGATTGCGTTTGCGATTCCGCTGGAAGAATGCTGTAAGTAATTGAAAATTAACATGGATATTTTGTAAAAGTCAATGTAAAAGTACCTTTGAGTGGCGAAAAACCGTATCGCGGCGAGGCATGAGCGTGGACGAGGGCGGCGCGTTGAAAAAGACGGTCGAGGGTCTCGTGCGGAAAGACCCCCTTCTCGGGCCCTACCGGAAGATCATCCGCAGGCGGCTCGAGAGGACGGCGGACACGGAGCAGAGGCTCACGGGCGGCAGGATGAGCCTCGCCGATTTCGCCTCCGGCCATGAATACTTCGGTCTTCATTTCCGCGACGGCCGCTGGGTCTTTCGTGAATGGGCGCCCAACGCCTCGGCCATCCATCTTGTCGGGGAAATGTCGGGCTGGAAGGAGCAGAAGGCCTTCGCCCTGGAACGCGTCGGCCGGCATGGGATCTGGGAGATCACGCTCCCGGCTGATTCCTTCCGACACGGGAACCTCTACCGGCTGAGGATCCGCTGGCCCGGCGGGGAGGGCGATCGGCTTCCCGCATGGACCCGCCGCGCCGTCCAGGACCCGAAGACCCTCATCTTCAGCGCCCAGGTCTGGTCGCCGCCGACCCCCTACAAATGGAAAAACCCGCGATTCCGCTGCCCCCCAGGACCCCGCCTGATCTACGAAGCCCACGCGGGCATGGCGCAGGACGCCGAGAGAATCGGGACCTTCCGGGAGTTCACGGAGAACATCCTGCCCCGGGTCTCGCGGGCCGGCTACAACACCCTCCAGTTGATGGCCGTTCAGGAACACCCTTACTACGGGTCCTTCGGCTACCAGGTGTCGAATTTTTTCGCCGCCTCGTCCCGCTTCGGCACCCCCGAAGACCTCAAGGCGCTCGTCGACAGTGCCCACGGCCTGGGCATCGCCGTCATCATGGACATCATCCACTCCCACGCCGCCTCCAACGAGGTGGAGGGGATCGCCCGTTTCGACGGCACGCCCTTCCAGTATTTCCACAAAGGCGACCGTGGCTATCACCGGGCCTGGGATTCGCGCTGCTTCGACTACGGGAAACCCGAGGTTCTCCACTTCCTGCTCTCCAACTGCCGATTCTGGCTTGATGAATACCGCTTCGACGGTTTCCGTTTCGACGGCGTCACCAGCATGCTCTACCTGCACCACGGCCTCGAGAAGGCCTTCACCTCCTACGACGATTATTTCGACGGCAGCGTCGACGAAGAAGCCCTCACCTACCTCACCCTGGCCAACAGGGTCATCCACGAAATCCGCCCCGATGCCGTGACCGTCGCCGAGGACGTAAGCGGCATGCCCGCCCTCGCCCTCCCCGTCGAGGCCGGCGGAAACGGCTTCGACTACCGCTTCGCCATGGGCGTCCCGGATTACTGGATCAAGCTCACGAAAGACACGCCGGACGAGGAATGGCCCCTGGGCCACCTGTGGTATGAGCTGAACAACCGGCGGGAAGGCGAAAAAACGATCAGTTACGCCGAATCGCACGACCAGGCCCTGGTGGGCGACAAGACCCTGATCTTCCGCCTCATCGACGCCGACATGTACGATCACATGACGGCGGGGGATCAAAATCTCCGCGTCGACCGCGGGATGGCGCTCCACAAGATCATCCGCCTGATCACGCTGGCCACGGCCGCCGACGGCTATCTCAACTTCATGGGCAACGAGTTCGGCCACCCCGAATGGATCGATTTTCCCCGCGAGGGGAACCACTGGTCCTACCGGTACGCCCGGCGTCAGTGGCATCTCGTGGACAACCCGGACCTGAAATACCGTTTCCTCGCCCTCTTCGACCGGGACATGATCGGCATGAGCGCCCGTTTCAACCTCCTCGGGTCTCCGGGACCACAGCTTCTTCTCGAAGAGGGAACCGACAGGGTGCTGGCCTTCGCGAGGGCGGGGCTTTTGTTCGTCTTCAACTTTCATCCCACCCGCTCGCATTTTGATTACCGCTTCGAGGCGCCGCCCGGCCGGTACGACATCACGCTGGACAGCGACGACACCCGGTACGGCGGCCACGGAAGGCTGTCGAAGGACCAGGCGCACTGGACGCGCCCTGAAAAAAAAGAAGGGCGGACAGGGCACGTGATCAGCCTCTATCTGCCCACGAGAACCGCCGTCGTTCTCAAGCGGAGCTGACTAAAGCCCGCCCTCTTCCCCCCTGATCCTTTTTCTTTCGTCCTCGCCCAGGATGCAGCCCGTCAGGCACTTCTCGAGGCAGTCCCCCCTGCAGGGCTCGACGTGGATCGTCACCGTCGAGTCCGGGAATTTATCCTTGATCCCCGCTGAAATGTCCTGTGTCAGCCGGTGGGCCGTCTCGACGGTCATTTCCGAATCGACCTGGATGTGGAATTCGATGAAACGGAAGTGCCCGGCTTTCCTCGTCCTCATCTTGTGGAAGCCCCGGATCACGGGCCTGTGCTCCAGGATCAGTTTCCGGATCCACGCCGCCTCCTCGCGAGGAAGCCGGACATCCATGAGATCCCGGGCGGATTGTACCGTCAGGTTATAGGCCGCCTTCAGAATGATCGCGGCAACCGCGAGGGCCGCCACGGGGTCCAGCCAGTCGAGGTAGAGATCGGGCCGGTAAAGCCGGCCGGCCCCGATGATCGCAAGGCTCACCAGAACCCCGGCGGAGGTGTAAACATCCGTCCGGAGATGCCACGCGTCCGCCTGGAGGGCCACGGAGTCCGTTTCCCGCCCGACACGGAAGAGGACCCCGGAGACAATGGAGTTGATCAGGACCGACGCCAGCATGACGACGACGCCCCATCCCACAACTTTCAAGGGCTCGGGGCGGATGAGTCTCCCGGCGGCCTCGTAGATGATCCAGACGGCGGCCCCGAAGATGAGCAGAGCTTCGATGGTCCCGGAGATGTTTTCGATCTTCCCGTGCCCGAAAGGGTGCTCCTCGTCGGCGGGAAGGCTGGAAGTCCTGACGGACACGAGCGCGATCAGGGCGGCGAGGAGATCGATGCCCGAATGGACCGCTTCGGAAATGATGGAGACGGACCCGGTCAGCACCCCCACGGCGATCTTCGCCGCCATGAGGGTGCTGTTCGATGCTACCGACAGAAGGGCGGCGGATACTTTGCGGTCCTGAGACATGGGACGGCTCATCGCATTTTTGGGTCCTATTTGTAGCGTGCCGGAGGCAGGATGACAAGTGTTAAATTTCCCAGGAATCCCCGCACATCCCGGTCCGATCCACTGTCCGGGACCCCCGGGGGTTCACGGGCTTTTCGGAATTTCGCAGGCTTCCCCCGCGCCGCCGGGGCCTTCCCCGGACTTTTCTCGCCCCTCTTTTCCCGTCGAAAAACCCCGGACAAAAAAAATCCGGGGAACTCGATGTTCCCCGGATTTTCATGGGCGCATCCGGCGTTATACCGGTGAAAAGGTCAGCCGATCCCTCTCTTTCCGTAGTATTTCCGGACATCGGGCGTCTGTTCCGCCCCGTTGAGAACGAGGCCGAGGATCTTTTCCTTCGGAAGAAGCTGGATCGCCTGCCTGATCTCCGGCAGGGGCGTGACCCCGGCGCGCACGACGAACAGGATGTGGTCCACCTGGGGGGCAAAGGCGAGGGCGTCGGCGCCGGCCAGCACGGGCGCCACGTCGAAGATGACGTAGCGCTCGGGGTAGCGGCCTTTGAGTTCCTTCACCAGGTCTTTCATTCGCGGGGAGTTGAGCAATTCGCTGCTGGCTGTAATCGTCCTGCCGCCCGATATGAAGGTCATTTTCTCTATGCCGGGCCACACGGTGAGAGCCGAAAGAGGCATCCCGTCGATCAGGTAGTCGATCAGGCCCTTCGCGCTCCGGACACCGAGGTATTTGTGGATTTTCTGCTGCCTCAGATCGCTGTCCACCAGGAGCACCGTCTGCATGAACTCCTTGGTGAAGGTGAAGGCGAGATTGATGGCCGTGATGGTCTTCCCGTCGCCCGGCAGGGCGCTCGTGACCATGAGGGTCGTCCCGCCCTTTCCCTGCGTCTTTTGAAGAATCTGGGTCCGGAGCACCTTGTAGCAGTCCGCTTCATAGGATGCGCACTGATAACCGACGCAGCGGTTCTCCATGAGCCATTTCGAGTCGAGGGTGACCGGCCGGGATTTCGCGTACAGGGGCGACACCCAGCCGTGCTTTTCCGAAACCTGCTGGAACTCCGGAGCCGGGGGCGGCCGTCTGTCGTTTTTGAGTTTCGCTCCGGCTTCGGCAGGGGTGCCGGCATCCCTTTTCTTTTTTGCCTTCCTGGTCAGCGCGTCAAATATTTTCATGATTCTCCTGTTCCGCCCTTCACCCGGATTCCGAACTGTTTAATCCCCGGACCCGACGGCTGTTTTTGTGAACCGGCGAACCGATCGGCCGGCCGCTGAACGAACGGGCCGCCCCGCCCTCTCCCCTGAACCGAACACTTTCATATGTACATCCTCCTCGCTATCTTCGCCCAGAGGATGTCCAGGTCCATAACGAAGAAGTGAAAAATAACCGCGAGCGCCACGGCCGCCGCCACGATCCCGATGAGAATATAGCGTACTTTCATCCGGCTCTTCGCTTCACCCTCGGCGGTCAGGATGTCGGGGATGACGGCCAGCACGGGAAGGGAAAGTGCCTTCGAAAGGTCTTCGGCACTCCGAACGGACTGGTCGCTGAACTCCTTCAGGGCGGCGGAGCCCACGCCGGCCCCGATCCCCAGCACCAGGCCGATGAGCAGGAACGCGGGGACGTTCGGGAACACGGGCTTCTCCGGCAGTCTTGCCGCGTCGATGAGCGTGAACCGCTCGCCCATCTGGCCCTTCTCCAGGCCGGAGGCCACCTTCGTCTCCATGTACTTTTTCGTCAGATCGTCGTATTTCATCTGCAGGTTGTTGCGCTGGGCCATCAGTGCCCTGTAGCTCTCTTCCACCCTGGGCGACCGCGAAATCCGCCGGTTCCCGTCACCTGGCCCGCGGGAAACTTCCGCCCCTAAGTGTGCGCGCCCTGCCCGGCGCGCGAAAAAAAACGGCAGAACCGTTTCCGGCCCTGCCGTGCTTCTCGCCTGTGGAGGGTTGTCAGCCCGTTTTCATTTTCCGCCCGATCCCCGCGGCAATGGCAAGAGCGGGACCGACGAGCAATAATGAGATGAGGTCGCCTACGGGATCCCTCAGGTCAAAATAACGGATGTAGGCCTGTACAGGAAACACCACCAGAAACATGGCCATTAAAACACAGGCGGTGCCTCCCATTATTTTCTTCACTTTTTTCATTTTACCCTCCGAACTGCTACGAGTAATTTCCCCATCCCCCAGGGAAATGTCAAGGAGGGAAGACGGAATGAAGACGGGATTACGAAAAAATACGAAGAAAGTATTAGCCGGCCGTAATGCAAAAGACCGAAACGCCGCCTCATAGAAGGCGGGATTCCGGTCGCCAACTCATACAGGCCCCCAAAAAAAGAGCCATTCCCGGTTCAGGGCGGCTGCAAAGGATCCTTCCCCGTTCGTTGAAAAGGCCGACGGCACTAAACCGCCGGCAGGCCGAATGCGGCTCTCTTCATGCCGTCTTCCCCCCCGGCCCCGTCCTCACTTTTATACAGATGTACACGACGGCTGCGCCGACAATGGGAATCAGCATAAAGACCCCCATCAGAACACGAATGACGGGGAACGCCAGGCCCGTCCATTCGAGGTACCGGTCGACACTGACCCAGAACTTTTCGTTTGTGAGCATCAGGTACACCACCGACGCATAAAGAGCGACTGCGATTGCGACTTGAATGGAGATCAACCGTTGCTCCCGTTTCGAGCGACGCCCTTCCGGAAAAGGCTCCTCCATGAATAGTTTCGACAAGAGTTCCCCGAGTTTCTTATTCATCTGAGCGGTTGTGTAAGAAATATTTTTTTACGGATGAATCGGCGTGCGTCAGAACATCAGGTGCTCTCTGATTCGATACCACTTCGGGGCGGCGGAGGTCAAATGCGATTCCATCGTCCCGCGGAGCATTTTATCGACGGGAAAGGCCCGCTGTGCCCGTCGGCATTTATATAAACAGGGGTTCAGGCGTTTCGCCCGAACCCCTGATATGTCTGGTGGGCCGCCGGAGACTCGAACTCCGGACCAATTGATTAAGAGTCAACTGCTCTACCGACTGAGCTAGCGGCCCGAATGCCTGGTGCCCGTGCCGGATAGGGGATTCTGGCGCGCCCGGGAGGACTTGAACCTCCGGCCAACAGATTCGAAGTCTGCCACTCTATCCAACTGAGCTACGGGCGCTTTCTATCGCAAAATATGGGGTGAGTGAAGGGACTTGAACCCTCAACCTCCGGGGCCACAACCCGGCACTCTAACCAGTTGAGCTACACCCACCATCTTGTTCTGGCGCGCCTGCAGGGATTCGAACCCGGGACCTACGGATTAGAAGTCCGTTGCTCTATCCAGCTGAGCTACAGGCGCACATATGCCCGTAAAAAGACCTGCTTAAATACCCCCTTTGACCGCCTTTGTCAAGATGAAATCCCGGCGTTTTTGATCCGATAAAATGGTCACTTCACGTAGCCGGCGATGCCGTCAAAACGATACCCCTTCTTGGTGATACCCTCGCCGCTGCCGTCCGTCGTGTAGTAATAAAATCCGGTCTTCGGGTTGTACCAGCGGTAGAGCTCCCGGGACCCTGTAAGCCTCACGGTCGCGATGTTCCCGATGGGACGCTCCCGGGCATACCCGGCCGGAACGGGCTTCCTGTCCTGTTCGGGGGCGTAGTAGTGGCTCCTTCTGTCGGCGTTGAACCACCGGTAGAATTCGGTCGTGCCCGGCGTCCCCGGCGGGAAGAGCCTGAAGGCGAGGCCCTCCTGGCGGTACCCCTTCATGAGGACCGCGTCCTCAGCCGCGGGGGCCGCCGTCAGAAGCTGGTCTGAGCCTTTCAGGAAGCGGTAGATCGGGATGATCTTCGCGGTGCTTTCCTGCAACACCGTCAGCGTGACATCCACGACGGCGTTGTCGTCCTCGGAGCGGAACAAGACACTCTCGCCGTACACCCCGGGCGCGATGCCGGCCGTCTGCACGCGGATCGTCACATAGTCGATCTCCCGTGTCGTGGTGCCGACATCGGGCGAGACCCTCATCCACCCCGCCGGCCCCGCCTTGATGTTCCTGCTGTGAACCCTGAGCCCCTCGATCACCACGGGGCCGCCGAGCGCCTGGAGGGTCAGGCTGTGGGGCGCGTCCGCAAGACCTTCGGCGACCCGGATTTCCCTGCGGCCGGTCTCCGGCGCCTCAGCACTCCACCCCGTGATGCCCCTGTCATCGATGGAGACCCTGATATCGCCCATGGCCGGCCCCTCGCGATAAATGACGTCGAGGGCCGTTCCCGTGAATTTGTATCGCAGCAATGCTTCCGGGGAACCCTCCGCCAGGGGATAGCCGTTGTCCTCGAGCCAGGTCCCCGTCATCTCCAGCTGATCCCTGAGATGGGCGGGAGGCAAATAGGTCCCCTTCCGGCGGATCTCCTCGTTTAATAGTGATATGGTTGCGCCCCGCGAGGCGGGCGCAGCGCTCCTGCCCCTCAGGGCCGGCATCACCCCTGCATTCCAGCGGAGCGTCCCCGTGCCCCTGTTCATGACTTTGATCCTCTTCGCCAGTCTCTGACCGGCCTCAACCTCCCCGAAGTCGACCGCCGCGGGGTCTATCGCAAACATCGGCCCCGTGGCCTTCGGGACGACCCGGAACATGATCGAAACGGCTTCCTCGCCCGCGGGGGTGACGAAGAGGATCTTCTCGCCGTAGTAACCGGGCGAAAGGTTCTTCCCGTACGAAAGGCTCTTCCCCTCGTGTTCGAAAGTCAGTTGCACCCTGTAGTTTTTACCGTCATCCCCGGATGGATCGGTGGTGCTCTTCGCGCACCTCACCCGCAGGTTCACCGCGGCGCCCCGCCTGTCCGCCATTCCCTCGAGTCTCTCATCCAGCGACATCTCCCAGTCGAAAAGACCTTCCAGCGTCCAGTCGACAAAATCCGTCCCTGAATACTCGAGCTTGAACCGGCCTTCCCTGTCCGTGCCGGGACCGATGCTGCCGAAATCGATTCCCCGGGGAGTCACCTTGAAGGGGGTCCGGGTCACCTCCTTCGCTTTCCCCGGCGCCGGGGGATACTCCTTTTCCGCTTCTCCCCCCGCACGGACCTTCGCATCCCCGGGGGGTGGAACGGCGGCCCTCTCCCGGGGCGGCTTCGCTTTCTCACCCTCGGGCGGCCGCTCGGGCTCAGCCGCCGCCACGGGCGGCGGTTTGACGGGCTCGGGATACCGGACGGCCGGCACGCAGGCCACGGCCGCAATCAAGATCATGAGACAAAAAACATTTCGGGGAAAGGAAGAAACCATCGCTTTGCAACTCCTCGATTCAATTTATCCAATCCCCGCGAAAGAGACAAGGAAAACATTTTTTCACCAAAGCGCTTGACATCGCGGGACGTTCCGATATATTGTCGCCGCTTTAAAAAAGCCGGTGCCGGTTATTGCCCTTTGAATCAAGTTTTTTCCCCTGCTTCCGATGATCATTCCTCGGACACGCCGGAAACCTATTGGACCGCGGACACCATGACGGATCGTGATCTTCGATACTGGCTGGCCTTGAAATTCACGGAAGGCGTGGGGAACCTCGGCATTCGGAACCTCCTCTCGGCCTTCGGCACGGCGGCGGCCGTGTTCCGGGCCGGGCCGAGGGATCTGAAGAATGTCCAGGGCATCGGCGATCGGACGGCGAAGCTCATCCTGTCCTTCAAGGACTGGCAGCGCGTCGACCGGGAACTGGATCAAGCGGCGAAGCGGAAGGTGTCGATCATCACGGCGAAAGACGCCCTCTACCCCCGGCACCTTCTGAACATCTATGATTACCCCGCCGTGCTCTATGTCCGGGGAACGCTGCGGCAGGACGATGTCAATATCGCAGTCGTCGGTTCGAGAAGGGCGAGCACATACGGGATGTACACAACGGAGCGTCTGAGCCGCGAACTGGCGTTCCAGGGGATCACCGTCGTAAGCGGCCTCGCCCGCGGAATCGACACCGCGGCCCACCGGGGCGCCCTGATGGCCAGGGGGAGAACCATCGCGGTTCTGGGTTCGGGGATCGACGTGATCTACCCGCCGGAGAATCGCGAACTCTACGAGCGGCTGTCGGCGCAGGGCGCTCTGGTTTCGGAGTTCCCCTTCGAAACGCCGCCGAACGCGCCGAACTTTCCGGCCCGGAACCGGATCATCAGCGGCATGTCCCTCGGCGTGGCCGTCGTGGAGGCCGGTGACAGGAGCGGGTCGCTCATCACCGCACGGCTCGCCCTCGAACAGGGAAGAGAAGTTTTCGCCGTGCCCGGCAGCATCGATGCCGCGGGTTCCCGGGGCACGAACAAGTTGATCCGCCAGGGCGCGAAACTCATCGCGGGTGTCCACGACATCCTGGAGGAGATCATCCCCCAGATCGATGAGGCCGGGCGGAAACGGCTGGAGAAGGAAGGGTCCCGATCGGCCCGCCGTGAAAAAGGCGTAAAAAAGGAGGCGCCCGAGAGGGCCCTCGACGAAGATCACATAAAGGTTCTCAGAATGCTATCGGTGAAACCCCTCGATGCGGACAGCCTGATCGCGGCGACGGGGTTTCGGGCACAGGATGTCATGAAAATTCTTCTGTCCCTGGAGCTGACGGGTCTTATCGAGCAGCGGCCGGGGAGAGGCTTCGTCAGAAAGGACAGGGATGTCTGACGCACTAATCATTGTCGAATCACCGACCAAGGTCAAAACCATAAAGAAATACTTTGGATCCGATTACGACGTCCGCGCTTCCGTCGGCCACATCAAGGACCTGCCCAAGAGCAAGCTCGGCATCGATCTCGAAAACAACTTCGAGCCCACCTATAAAGTCATCGAAGCAAAGAAAAAGGTGATCTCGGAGCTGAAAAAGGCCGCGGAGAAGGCCAAGGTCATCTACCTGGCGCCGGACCCGGACCGGGAGGGCGAGGCCATCGCCTGGCACATCGCCGAGTTGATCGACGGGAAAAAGAAGTTCTACCGCGTCCTCTTCAACGACCTGACGCGAAACACGATGCTCCAGGCCATCCGGCAACCGCAGGAACTGGATGCCAACAAGTACGAAGCCCAGCAGACGCGGCGCATCCTCGACCGGCTGGTGGGATACCAGATCAGCCCCATCCTCTGGGACAAGGTCCGGCGGGGACTGAGCGCGGGGCGTGTTCAGTCCGTGGCGGTGCGGCTCATCTGCGAAAGGGAAGAGGAGATCCGTAATTTCGTCAAAGAGGAGTACTGGACGATCACGGCCCTGCTCGAGGGCAAGAACCCGCCGCCCTTCGAGGCCAGGCTCGTCAGGATCGCCGGGAAAAAGGCGAAGATCCTGAACGAGGCGCAGAGCCGGGACATCCTCCGGAAGCTCGACGCCGTCCCCTTTATCGTCTCCGCCATCGAGAAAAAGGAGACCCGGAAATCCCCTCCCCCGCCCTTCACGACAAGCAAGCTCCAGCAGGAAGCGGCCCGGTGGTTCCGGTTTTCACCCAAAAAGACCATGCGCATCGCCCAGAAGCTCTACGAGGGCATCGAACTCGGCAAGGAAGGCCCCGTGGGTCTCATCACCTACATGCGCACGGACTCGGTGCGGATCGCCGACGAGGCCCTCAGGGATGCAAGGAAATTCATCGACGACAACTACGGCAAGGATTACCTGCCCCCCAAGGCGAGATTTTTCGCGAAGTCCGGACGCACCCAGGACGCCCACGAGGCGATCCGCCCGGCGTCGCTCGCCTACAGGCCGTCGGACATCAGGAAATACCTGGGCAACGATGAATTCCGGCTCTACCAGCTCATCTGGAACCGTTTCGTGGCCTGCCAGATGAACCCCGCCGTATTCGACCAGACCACCATCGACATCACGGCCGGAAGCTGCCTTTTCCGCGCCCAGGGCTCGGTCATGAAATTTGCCGGCTTCACGATCGTCTACACCGAGGGGAAGGACAACGACGACGAGAACGGCATCGGCAAGACACTGCCCGAAGTGACGGAGAAGGAGTTGCTCAAGCTCCTCTCCCTCACCCCGGAGCAGCACTTCACCCAGCCTCCGCCCCGTTTCTCCGAGGCGACGCTCGTGAAGGAACTGGAGGAGAAAGGCATCGGCAGGCCGAGCACCTATGCTGCGATCCTGAGCACCATCCAGGACCGGGAATACGTCAGGCTGGAGAACGGGCGCCTTTTCCCGACGGAACTCGGCACGCTGGTCAACGAACAGCTCGTGAAGAATTTCCCCAAGATCCTGGATGTGGAATTCACGGCGATGATGGAAAACCAGCTGGACCGGATCGAAGAGGGGACCCTCGAGCGGCTGGCCACCCTGAAGGAGTTCTACGTCCCCTTCGAGAAGGACCTGGAGAAGGCCAGGAAGCAGATGAGGAACGTGAAGAAGGAAGAAATCCCCACAGACATCGTCTGCGACAAGTGCGGAAGCCCCATGGTGATCAAATGGGGTCGAAAGGGCCAGTTCATCGCCTGCTCCAACTACCCGAAGTGCAAGAACACGAGCAACTTCATCGAGGACGAAAACGGGAAGATCGTACAGACGGAGACGGAAAAAACGGATATGGTCTGCGAGAAGTGCGGGAAGCCCATGGTCGTCAAGGAGGGCCGTTTCGGCCGGTTCCTCGGCTGCTCCGGGTACCCTGAATGCAAGTCGACCGCTGCCATCAGCCTCGGGGTTTCCTGTCCCGAGAAGGGCTGCGGCGGGGATATCACCGAGAAGCGGACGAAAAAAGGCAAGGCCTTCTTCGGCTGTTCGAACTACCCGAAATGCAAATTCGCCACCTGGGACCGTCCCATCCCCGAGCCCTGTCCGGCCTGCGGCGCACCCTTTCTGGTGGAAAAATACAGCCGGAACAAAGGGCGCGTGAAGGCCTGCATCGACAAGGAGTGCGGCTACAGACAGGCCCAGGAATAACCCGGCTCGCGGCTCACACCGTCTGAACCGAAACTTCCGCTGACGACTTCAGAGCCCCTGGAGGCCGCCCGTCGTCCGGAGACGGAATCGCCATGCAGGGTGGTAAAGTGACGATCATCGGCGGCGGCCTGGCCGGCTGCGAGGCGGCCCGGCAGCTCCTTTCAGGGGGCGTCCACGTCACCCTCCACGAGATGAGGCCCCTGCGGCTTTCGCCGGCCCACAAATCCCCGACCCTTGCCGAACTCGTGTGCAGCAACTCCTTTCGTTCCGCGGAGATTTCAACCGCCGCCGGACTTCTCAAGGAGGAGATGCGCCGCCTCAGGTCCGTCGTCATCGAGGCGGCCGATGCCGCCGCCATCCCGGCGGGAAAGGCTCTGGCCGTCGACCGGGATCAGTTCTCGGCCCGCGTCGAGGAAACCCTCCTCAACCATCAAGACCTGACAGTGGTCCGCGGCGAGGTCAGGGAAATCCCGGAAGGCGAGATCGTCCTCATCGCCTCGGGACCGCTCACCTCCGATGCCCTGGCCGAGAAGATCACAGGGCTCACGGGAAGCGGCTATCTCTACTTCTACGACGCCATCTCCCCCATTGTCGACGCCGCGACGATCGACCTCAAAAAAACCTTCCGGGCATCAAGGTACCGGGAAGGCGAAGGGGACTACCTCAACTGCCCCCTCACGGCCGGCGAGTACGAGCGCTTTCACAGGGCTCTCCTCGGGGGTCGTCAGGTGCCCCTGCGGGATTTTGAAGACGCGAAATTCTTCGAGGGGTGCCTTCCCGTCGAGGTGATGGCCTCGCGGGGCGCCGAGACGCTGCGCTTCGGCCCCATGAAGCCCGTGGGCCTCGTCGACCCCGCGACGGGGAAGAAACCTCACGCCGTCGTCCAGCTCCGCCCTGAAAACCGCGACTGCAGGGCCTACAACCTTGTAGGTTTCCAGACCAAGCTCGCCTGGCCGGAACAGGCCCGCATCTTCCGCATGATCCCGGGCCTCGAGCGGGCCGATTTCCTCCGTTTCGGGAGCGTTCACAGGAACACCTACATCAACTCTCCGGCGCTCCTCGAAAAGACGCTCTGTCTTCGGACACAGGGGAACATCTATTTCGCCGGCCAGATCATCGGTGTCGAGGGCTACATCGAGTCGGCCGCCATGGGTCTTCTCGCCGGCATCAGCATCGGATGTCGCCTTGCGGGGAAGGAATTCAACCCTCCTCCGGCAACGACGGGTCTGGGCGCCCTGCTCCGGCATGTGATCGGTTCAGACCCGGAGAACTTCCAGCCCATGAACGTCAACTTCGGGCTCTTCGAGCCTCTCCCGGGGAAAGTGGGGAAAAGAAGCAGGGGGGCGCATTATGCCGAAAGGGCCCTTGCGGACCTCGAGGACTGGAGTCGAAAGGCGGGTCTCCATTGAGGATGAGGAAGGCCCCGTTTTCTTCAACTCATTGTTTTTCCAGGAAATTATTCAGAGGTAATGAACGGAATCGACGGCCGATTGAACGGCAAAGACCCGTATGTTGTTACTCTTGCCGTCAACGGGGACGAAGAAGAAACCCGGCCGCTGCGGGTCGTAGCCCAGCGTGGTCCCCACAAGTTTTTCGCCGTCCTTGAAGGAGACCTCCACCTTGCGCCCCTGTACCCTTTCCCCTTCCAGGAAGGCCTTTCTCTCTTTGTAGGAAGAGTCACCGCCGAAATCTTTGACAAAGAAAAGTGCTTTCAGGTCCTTGAGGAGGATGAGCTCCAGGCCGTTGCCGGAGGGGGCGCCGAGCATCTGCAGGTGGAAACGGTCCTTGTTGGGAAAGAAGTCCCCGGTGAACCCCTTCACGACCCGCCCATCGGCATACCTGACGATCACTTTGACCTGATCCACGATGCCTCTCCACCCTGAACCGGTGATTTCCCGCGGGACACACACGCGTCCACATATATTATCGGGCGCTCGACCGGCCGACTTTAGGGGTCCTTTCATAAAAAACGTTTTAAAAATCACGGGATCGAAGCGCTCTCTTGACAGGGGCTGCACTCTGTTCCTATAGTGCCCTGACCGGATTCGGGGAAAGTCGACGGACGGCGGAGGTAAAAAAATGGAATTTCCATTCAGGCGCACGGGCACGATACTGGAGTTTCTCGGTGTGGAACTCAGGGAAATGAGGAAAGACAGAATTGTCCTCACGATGCCGGTCAATGAACGGACCTGCCAGTATAACGGGGACATTCACGGCGGAGCGTCGGTGATGCTGGCCGAAACGGCGGCGGGGGTCGGCGCCACCTTGAACATCGACCGGGAAAGACAGAGGGTCGTCGGTCTGGAGGTGAACGCCAACCATGTCCGAGGGGCCGGCCGGGGGCTCGTCACGGCCACGGCGAGACCCTGCTTCGTCGGCCGCAGAACTTCGGTGTGGGCAATTGAAGTCACCCGGGAGGATGGAAAGCTCGTCAGCGTCGTTCGCTGCACCATCGCCCACGTGGACAAGTGAGCAGGTGAAGAGCCGCGGGGAGGCCGTCAGGGCTGTTTGTTTTTCAGGTAGATGAGCCGCAGCCCTTCCAGAGTCAGGTTTTCGTCCACGATATCGATGAATTCTGTTTCAGCGGCGATGACGGAGGCAAGCCCCCCCGTGGCGACGACCTTCGGGTTCGATTGCGCTTCCGCTTTCATCCGTCCCACGATACCGTCCACGAGCCCGGCATAGCCGAAGATGATGCCGGCCTGCATGCTCGAGATCGTGTCCTTCGCGATGAGGGTCTTCGGCTTCTTGATTTCAACGCGGGGAAGCTTTGAGGCCTTTTCGAAGAGGGCCTCGCTCGAGATGACGATCCCCGGCGCGATGCACCCCCCCATGTATTCACCCTTGACCGACACGTAATCAAAGGTCGTGGCGGTCCCGAAATCGACGATGATGAGGTCCGTCCTGTATTTTTCGAAGGCGGCCACGGCATTGACGATCCGGTCGGCGCCCACCTCCCTCGGGTTGTCATAGTGAATCGGCATCCCCGTCTTGATCCCCGGCTCAACGATGAGCGGTTTGATGTGGAAATACTTCTCGCAGAGGGGCTCGAGGATGTTGAGCATGGGCGGCACGACGCAGGAGATGATGATGTCCCGAATGGACTTGGCGCTGATCTTCGAGGATTTGTAGAGACTGTAGATGAGCATCCCGTATTCGTCCACCGTATGGTTGGCGACCGTCCGGACACGCCAGTTCTGGACGAGTTTCTCCCCGTCAAACACCCCCACCACTGTATTGCTGTTCCCGACGTCGATCACCAGAAGCATGGCTAATCCCTTTCGATGACGATGTCCCCCGCTATGACCCGTCGCCGGAGTCCCCGATCGTCCGCGATGAGCAGGGCCCCGTCCTCATCCACGCCGAGGACCTCCCCCTGCATCGCGTCCTCCCCCGGCCCCGTGCGGATCGTTTTCCCCAGAATTCCGGCACAGGCGAGCCACCACTCCCGCACCGGCGAAAACCCCTCCGCCAGGAGCGTCTTATACCATTTCTCGAGGCTGCGATACAACTCAGCGGCCAGACCCTGGCGGGAGGTGAAAGTCCCCGTCGCTTCCAGGATGGAGGTCGCCCTTTCGCGGATCTCCGGGTCGAAATCCTCAGGTCGCATGTTCACGTTCAGGCCGATGCCGACGATGACGAAATCCACCCGACCCCCTTGAGACTTCATCTCCGTGAGAATCCCGCAGACTTTCCGGCCGCCGACATGGACATCGTTGGGCCACTTGAGCGAAAGGTCCTTCAAGCCGCACTGCCCGAGGCAGTCGGCCACGGCGACACCCGCCGTCAGCGTGATGCGGGGTGCCAGGGCGGCGCTGAAGGGCGGCCTGAGGACAATGGAGGTGTAAATGTTCCGCCCCGGCGGTGAATGCCAGGTTCGCCGCAGCCGGCCCCGGCCCTTCGTCTGCTCGTCGGCCAGGACCGCCGTGCCTTCGGGTGCCCCCTGCAGGGCAAGCCCGAAGGCGTGTTCGTTGGTCGAGCCCACCGTCTCGAGGCGGATGACGCTCCGCCCGATGAGCCCGCCCGAGAGGCCCTCCTGTAGTTTTTTTTCATCGATCATGGATCTTTGTTCCGGTGTTGGGGAAAGCGAAGCGGACTGGATTGCGGGTTATTCCTCAGCGGCCCCTCCGGGCCGCCGATGCCATGACTGCACCTTCAGGGAGATGTCCGCCGCGGCAACGGAGTGCGTGACGGCGCCCGTCGATATGAAGTCCACCCCCGTCTGCGCGATTTCCCTGACCCGTTCCAGCGTCACGTTGCCGGAGGCCTCGACGAGGGCGCGGCCGGCGATGAGATCGACGGCTTTCTTCATGTCCTCCCGGCCCATGTTGTCCAGCATGATCACATGGGCGCCGGCGGACAGGGCTTCCCGGACTTCTTCCAGGTTCTTGACCTCTACTTCCACCCTGACCAGCAGAGGCGCGTGGCCCGTAACCCGCCTGACGGCCGCGGTGATGCCGCCCGCGGCGCTGATGTGATTGTCCTTGATCAGAATCCCGTCGTAGAGACCGATCCGGTGGTTGCACCCCCCTCCCACCGTGACGGCGTACTTATCGAGGATCCGAAGGCCCGGCATGGTTTTTCTCGTATCGAGGATCTTCGCCTTCGTCCCTTTCGTCTCCTCCGCATACCGGCGGGTCTGGGCGGCGATCCCGCACATCCTCTGGAAGAGGTTCAGGGCCACTCTCTCGGCCGTGAGGATGCTCTTCAACCTCCCCGAAACTTCCGCCACGACCTCCCCGGCTTGAGCCGTCTCGCCGTCTCTCCTGAACAGGACGACTTCCAGAGCCGGGTCGTGGGTGAGAAAGACCTCCCGGAAGACCTCGCCTCCCGCGATCACGGTGTCCTGCTTCACGAGTGCCCGGGCACGGCCTGTCTCTTCCCCGGTGAGCGCGGCGTCGGTGGTCACATCGCCCGAGCCGATGTCCTCCTCCAGTGCCGCCCGGATGATCTGCCTGATCCTTTCCCGTTGAGACAACAGCATGATCCCCGTCCCGGTCGTCCCTTCCAGGCGCCTTATCCCAGTTTCTTCAGGGCCGTCTGGAGGATGGCGAGCTTTTCCCGGATGTCCCGGTTCTTGTCTTCCTCTTTCCGGATGACCGCCTCGGCCGCCTTCGCCCTGAAATCCCTGTTTTCGAGTTTCTTCGTCACGGCGGCAAGATCCTTCTCCAGCCGTGCGATCTCCTTTTCGAGCCGCGCCTTTTCACCGGCCCGGTCGATCTCCCCCTCGAGGAGGACAAAGACCTTCACCGGCCCGGCCACCCCCGTGGCGGCCCCCCTGGGATCCTCCACGGGGCCCGCGATCTTCAGGTCCTCGAGTCTTGCCATGTTCAAAACGAAATCCCTGCCGTCCTCGAGAAGCGGGATGAGCGACGGGTCGGAAACGGACAGAAGGACCTTCAGCTTCTTCGACGGCGAAAGGCCTTTTTCGCCCCGGATGTTCCGGATGATGCCCACCACGTCGATGATCATCCCCATTTCCTTTTCGGCCGGCTCATCCCTCAGGGCCGGATCCTCCACGGGGAAGGCGCCGACCATGACGGAGCTTCCGTCCCGGACGACCCGTTGCCAGATCTCCTCCGTCACGAAAGGCATGAAGGGATGAAGGAGCTGTACGGCCGTCCGGAGCACCCGGAGCATCGTTTCCTGAGCGGCGAGCCTCTTCTTCGGGTTCTCCCTGCTGTAGAGGGCCGGCTTGATAAGCTCCAGGTACCAGTCACAGAACTCGTGCCATATGAAGGAGTAGATCACGCCGCAGGCGTCGTTGAAATGGTATGCCTCGAGCGCCTTCGTGGTCTCCGCGACGGCCCGGTTGAGCCGCGCCAGGATCCAGCGGTCGCAGAGGGAGTAATCTTCCCTCTTCAGGCGGAGATCGCCGCCGGGGAAATCCTCGGTGTTCATGAGGCAGAGCCTCGCGGCATTCCAGATCTTCGTCACGAAGTGCTTGTAGCCCTCGATCCGCTGCTCCGACATGCGAATGTCCCTTCCCTGAGCCGTGAAAGCCGCCAGGGTGAACCGGAAGGCGTCGCAGCCGAACTTGTCGATCATCTCTAGGGGGTCGATGATGTTCCCCTTGGACTTGCTCATCTTGTCGCCGTGCTCGTCCCGTACGAGGGCGTGAAGGTAGACGTCGGTGAAGGGGACGTCCTTCATGCAGTAAAGCCCCATCATCATCATCCGGGCCACCCAGAAAAAGAGAATGTCGAACCCCGTCACCAGCAGGGTCGTCGGATAGAAGGTCTTGAGTTCCCGGGTCTTCTCGGGCCAGCCGAGTGTGGAGAAGGGCCAGAGGGCCGAACTGAACCAGGTGTCGAGCACGTCCTCCTCCTGCCGGAGCTTGGCCCCCTTGCACTTCGTGCATTTCGCCGGGTCCTCCGACGCAACGATGATCTCCCCGCAGTCGTCGCAATACCAGACGGGGATGCGGTGACCCCACCAGATCTGACGGGAGATGCACCAGTCGCGGATGTTGTCGAGCCAGTCGAAGTAGGTCCCCTCCCACATCTTGGGGACGATCTTCGTCTGTCCCTTGATCACCGCCGCGGAGGCCATCCTGGCGAGCGGTTTCGTGTTCACGAACCACTGGGTGGACACGAAGGGCTCGATGTCGGTCTTGCAGCGGTAGCATTTCCCGACGTTGTGCGTGTAGGGTTCCTTGCGGACGAGATACCCGCCCCTCTCGAGGTCCTTCAAGACATTGTCCCTCGCCACGTAACGGTCCTGGCCCTGGTAGCGGCCGCCGTTTTCGTTGATGACGGCGCTTCCGTCCATGATCTTGATCACCTCCAGGTTGTGCCGCTTCGAGATTTCGAAGTCGGCGGGGTCGCAGGCGGGGGTGATCTTCACGGCACCGGAGCCGAAATCCATGGTCACGTAGTCATCGGCGATGATCGGGATCTCCCGGTTGACGAGCGGCAGGATGACCTTTTTGCCGATCACGTCCTTGTAGCGTTTGTCTTTGGGGTTGACGGCGACGGCCGTGTCGCCGAGCATTGTCTCGGGGCGTGTCGTGGCGACGACGATTTCCCCTGTTCCGTCCACGTAGGGGTAGCGGATGTCCCACAGGGCCCCGGCTTCCTCCTCAAACTCCACCTCGAGGTCCGATATGGCCGTGTGACACCGGGGGCACCAGTTGACGATGTAGTCGCCCCGGTAGATAAGCCCGTCGTGGTAGAGCCTCACGAAGGTCTCGCGGACGGCCTGCGAGCAGCCCGGGTCCATGGTAAAGCGCTCCCTCTCCCAGTCGCAGGAACAGCCCAGCCTCTGGAGCTGGTTTAAAATGACGTTCCCGTATTTCTCCTTCCACTGCCAGACGCGCTCGACGAACTTCTCCCGGCCCAGGTCGTGCCGGGTCACACCCTGCTTGGCGAGTTCCTGCTCCACCACGTTCTGCGTCGCGATCCCGGCGTGATCCGTCCCGGGCATCCACAGCGTGTTATACCCCTGCATGCGCCTGAACCTCGTCATGACGTCCTGCAGGGTGTTGTTGAGGGCATGTCCCATGTGCAGCATGCCCGTGACGTTGGGCGGGGGAATCACGATGCAGAAGGGTTTCCTGGCGCTCTCAGCCTCGGCATGAAAATAGCGGCGTTCGAGCCACATCTGGTACCACTTCTTTTCGACCTCGGCCGGTTCGAACGTTTTCGGGGGCATTCTGTCTTCCATGGGGCATCTCCATCGATTTTTTTTCGAGACCTCCGCGTCGGGCTGCCTGCGCCCGCATCGACTTCCGCGCAGCCGCCGGGAACGGTTATCTTCAATCCGGATAGGGACCCTTTTTGCTTATGACGACCCCCGCGCCGGCGGGGAGAGAGTGATTGCGAAAAGGACGGACCGGGGATTCCCTCCTAAACCCCCATTTTTCAAAGGCAATCGACGATTCTTTATCTTTATACTCCGAACAAGTCAAGGAAATTCATGGTCGGGACCGGCGGCGGAGAAACGCCCCGGCCCGGGCAAGAAGGTTTTCCCGGGCCTCCGGGTTGAACCACTCGATGTCCTTCTCCGCCTTGAACCAGGTGATCTGCCGCTTCGCGAAGTTTCTCGTGTCCCTCTGCATGAGGCGCAGGGCCTCCTCGAGGGTGAACCGGCCCCGCAGGTAACCGACGATGTGCCTGTAGCCCAGGGACTGGAGAGCCGGCGTCTCTTCCCCGTAGCCTTCATTCAGGAGACGCTGGACCTCGTCCGCGAGCCCCCGTTCGACCATCTCCTCGCAGCGCCTGTTGATCCTGTCGTAGAGTTCCTGCCGGGGCAGTTGAAGGCCGATTTTCAGAAAATCGTAACGCCTTTCCCGGAAACGGTGGGCCTTCTGCCTTTCGCTGATGGTCCCCCCGCCACCCTCGATGACCTCCAGCGCCCGGATGATCCTCACGGCGTCGTTCACCCCGATGCGGGAGGCGGCCGCCCTGTCGCGTTCTTTCAGCCGTTCGTGCAGATGGGCCGCACCGAATTTTTCCAGCTCTCCCCTCAAGCGGCGGCGAAGCTCCCGGTCGGGACCGGGCCCCTCGATCAGCCCTCCCGTCAGGGCCCGGATATAGAGGCCCGTTCCGCCCACGACGAGAACCGCCCTGCCCTCCCGATGAAGGCGTTCGATGACGGCGCCCGCCTTTTCGGCGAAGAGTGCGGCGTTGAAATCCTCGTCGGGGTTCACCACGTCGATGAGGTGGTGCCTCACCCGTTTCCGTTCCTCCGGCGAGGGTTTCGCCGTGCCGATGTCCATGAAGCGGTACACCTGCATGGAATCAGCGCTGATGATCTCGGCGTTGAGTTCCGGGGCGAGGGTCAGCGAAAGATCGGTTTTACCGGTACCGGTGGGCCCGAGGATGATGACTATTTTCGGCCTCAGAGTTTCTCCTGACACGGCTTCCTATGTCCGTCTGAACAGCTTCTCCAGTTCCTGGAACGTGATCTGGGTGAACACAGGTCTTCCGTGGGGGCAGCTCGACGCGAAGGGGACGTCGTCCAGCTTCCTCAGGAGTTCCTCGACCTCCGGCAGGGAGAGCGCCTGGCTTGCCTTGACGGCTCCGCGGCAGGCCATGAACATGAGCACCCGCTCCTTGAGGTCCTTGAGGGCCCGCGGCTTCCCCCATTCGGACATCTCATCGGCGAGATCCCTGAGCAGCACGCCGGGGTGAACACGGGAAAGAAGGACGGGAACGGCTTTGACGACGACGGCATCACCTCCGAAAGGTTCCGCCTCGAAGCCGGCCCCCTGGAGCGTCTCCAGGCAGGCCGCGATGCCGGCATAGTCCCGGGGCGGAAAAGAAACCACTTCAGGCAAAAGAAGCCGCTGCGAGAGCGGGTTTGCGCCGGAGGCGCTCTTTTTCAGTTCCTCGAAGAGGACCCTTTCATGGGCCGCGTGCTGATCGATGACGACAACACCCCCCTCGTACTCGAAGAAAAGATAAGTCCCGCCTGCCTGCCCCACATAGCGCAGGGCCGTGAAGGGAATACCGTTTTCGGCTCCGTCCGACTCATCGAAGAGCTCCGCCATGGGAGCGGCACCCTTCGCCCCGGCTGTCCCCTCTTCTTCCCGGAAGGACCTGAACATCGCCCGGTCCCTGCCGGTGGACAGGCGGTAACGCTTAATGGCCTCGGAAACACCGGCCCTGTATTTCTCCGCCGTTTCCCCTTCCGGTGCGCCGGTCACGGCCTCACCCGCTTTTTGCCGCGGGGTGATCCCCGCCAGCGACTCCGCGACGGCCTCGATCACCGTGTCGTGGACCTCGTTGGGGCTCCGGAAACGTATCTCCATCTTCGTCGGATGAACGTTGACATCGACCTCCTCGGGCGGCATGTCGAGAAAGAGGAGGACAACGGGATAGCGTTTGCTTTCGATGGACCCCCGGTAGGCGCTCATGACGGCGTGGCTCAAAACGGGGTCCCGGACATAGCGCCGGTTGACATAGAAAAACATGTTCCGCGAGTTCGCGCGGGTCAGTTCCGTCGAGGAAACGAATCCCGTGAGGGCCATGCCCTTTTTCTCCTTTGTCACGAAAGTCATGTGCCCCCTCAGATCCGGGCCCAGGAGGAAGACCATCCGGTCCCGGGGGTCTCCCGTTGCGGGGACATCGAGCAGGCGTTTTCCGGCGGAAAGAACGGAGAAGCGCACACCGGGATGGGCCAGGGCGATCCGCGTGATGACGTCGACGCAGTGCCCCTGCTCGGTGGCGTCCTGCTTGAGGAATTTCTTCCGGACGGGGACGTTTTCGAATATCCGGCTGACCGAAACGGACGTACCGGCAGGACAGCCGACATCCCCGACGGTCTTCGTCCTGCCCGCCTCGACGACCACGCGGGTTCCCGATGGGGACTCCCCGAGCCTCGTCAGGAGCTCCACCCTCGAGACGGCCGCGATGCTCGGGAGGGCCTCGCCCCGGAAACCGAAGGACCGGACCCGGTAGAGATCGTCGAAACTGGAAATCTTGCTCGTGGCATGACGGCTGAAGGCCGCGGAGGCGTCCTTGCGGCTCATCCCCTCACCGTTGTCCATCACGCGGATGGATTCCTTCCCGCCCTTCTTGAGTTCCACGGTGATTTCCGTCGCGCCGGCGTCGAGGGCGTTCTCCAGGAGTTCCTTCACGATCGAGGCGGGCCTCTCGATGACCTCTCCCGCGGCGATCTTGTGGGTCAGCTCCTCGGACAGGATGATGATTTTTTCACTCACAGCCGGCCTCACGTCAACGGGCGGATCAGCCGCCTTCCGGTTTCGGAACGTCTGTTCTCCGCCAGGTCTTCTCCAGAAAGTCTTTCAGGGCAACCTGCCAGTGGCGGGTCGTTCTTCCCGTCTCACGGGCGAACTTCCGGCAGCTCAAAACGGAATAGGCGGGCCTCAGGGCCTTTCTCCGCAGCATGCCGGAGTCGATGGCCTCGATCTGCACGTCCGGAATCCCGGCAAACTGGACGATCTTCAACGCGAATTCGTACCAGCTGCACCGTCCCCGGTTGGTCACGTGAAAGACGCCCGAGTGCCCTCCCTCGAGGAGCAGCTTCACCGCCAGGGCGAGATCGAGGCTGCAGGTGGGCGAGCCGATCTGGTCGTTCACCACCTGCAGTTTTTTCTCATGCAGGGCCTTGTCCGCGACGGCCCGGACAAAGTTTCTTCCCGTTCTGCCGTAGAGCCAGGCTGTCCGGATGAGAAGATAGTGCCCGGCGTACTCCTTCAGATAGATCTCCCCCTGCAGCTTGGAACGGCCGTAGACGTTGATGGGGTTGCACAGGTCCTCCTCGACGTAGGGCCTGCCCTTGGTGCCGTCGAAGACGTAGTCCGTGGAAAAATGGACGAGCTTGATGCCCCGCTCACCGCAGACCCTCGCCATGTGCCCGACGCCCTCGGCATTGACGGCAAAACAGAGGTCCCCCGCCGTCTCACACCCGTCGACATCGGTATAGGCGGCGGCGTTCACGACGACATCGGGATCGGACGCCGCGACGGTCTCCCGGCAGTCCGAAAAGGAGGTCAGGTCGAAATCATCGATATCGACCCCCCGGACGGCGTGAACGGGAGCGAGAACCTCCAGGAGTTCCGTCCCCAGCTGTCCTTTGCTGCCCAGCACCAGGATTTTCATTCGTACTTTACCTCCGACAGGAAAAGGCCCTGGGGCGGCGCCGTGACGCCGGCCCTTTTTCTGTCCCTGGATTCGAGGATCTCGCGAAAGTCCGCCGGGGTGAGCTTCCCCTTTCCGACGTCGACGAGCGTCCCGACAATCGTCCGGACCATGTGGCGAAGGAACCCGTTCGCCTCGATATGGAATCTCAGGAAGGATCCGCCTTCCCGCTCGAGGCGGGTGTCGTAGATTTCCCGGACGCGGCTTTTCACGTCCGTCTGAACCGAACAGAAGGCCGAAAAATCGTGGACGCCCTCGAGGGCCGCCGCGGCCTCCGCCATCCCCGCGACGTCCAGGGGCTTGAAGACGAACCAGCAGTAGTTCCGGTGAAGGGCCGTGCGGATGTCACTGTTGAAGATCCGGTAGAAATAGGTCTTGCTCCGCGCCGAGTAGCGGGCGTGGAAGCTTTCGTCCGCCTCGGTCAGATCCCTGATCACGATGTCCCGGGGGATAAGGCTGTTCAGCCCCATGAGAAGGTTTCTTTCCGGGATCGTCGACGACGTCCTGAAATGGGCCACCTGGTTCAGGGCGTGGACCCCCGCATCGGTCCGGCTCGACCCGTGGAGCGTCACCTTCTCGCCGGTGACCCTCCCGAGAGTTTCCTCGAGCACCTGCTGGATCGTGGTCCCCTCGCTCTGGCGCTGCCATCCCTTATAACCGGTGCCGTCGTACTCGATGGTCATCCTCAGGTGTCTCATGATCCTCTGCGTGAACGGCAGGGGCCCTCGGAGCCCGATATGGATGAAGCGCCTCGCAGGGCAAGACGCTCATGGATGGAATCCCGATCGGCGTCGCGGCGGCCCGTCGTGCTACGTTCTCCCCTCCGAGCATTTCTCGAGGGCGAGAATGGCCGGCAGTTTTTTCCCCTCCAGGAGCTCCAGGAAGGCCCCGCCCCCGGTCGATATGTAGGACATGTTGTCCCTTTCCCCGGCACGGTCGATCGCCACATCGGTGTCCCCGCCGCCGACGATGGACAGCGCGTAGGAGTTGGCGACACTGTGGGCCAGGGCGAAGGTCCCGCGGCTGAAGGCATCCTGCTCGAAGACGCCCATGGGACCGTTCCAGACGATGGTCTTCGCGTTGTTCAGGGCCTCTGTGAAGAGGGTGATCGTGGCGGGCCCGATGTCCAGACCCATCCAGTGAGCGTTGATTTCCTGCACCGGCACGATCTTCGTCTCGGCCTCAGCCTCCATGCTTTCCGCGATCACGCAATCCACGGGCAGATAGAACTTCACACCGTGCTCCCTGGCCTCCTGCATGATCTCGCGGGCCCGGTCCAGCAGATCGTCCTCGACGAGGGATTTCCCCACCTCGAACCCCTGGGCCTTCAGAAACGTAAAGGCCATCCCGCCGCCGATGATCATCTTGTTCACGAGCTTGATGAGGTTGCCGAGCGCTTCCAGCTTTCCCGAAACCTTGGAACCGCCGACGATGGCCACCAGGGGCCGGGCGGGTTTCTCGAGGGCCTTGCTGAAGTACGTCAGCTCCTTCTTCATGAGGAACCCGGCGCCGCACTCCTTCACGAACTTCGTGATCCCCACGTTCGATGCGTGGGACCGATGGGCGTTGCCGAAGGCGTCGTCGATATAGACGTCGGTGTAGCCGGCGAGTTCCCGGGCGAACCCGTCGTCGTTTTTCTCCTCCTCCGGGTGAAAGCGGAGATTTTCCAGCATGACGGTACAGCCCGGTCTCAACTCCGCAACGGCCCTGCGGACCTCCTCGCCGACGCAGTCATTGAGGATTGTCACGCTCTTCCCGAGGAGCCTCGAGAGCCTCTTGGCGACGGGGGCGAGGCTCATCCGTTCCACCCGCTTCCCCTTGGGGCGTCCGAGGTGGGACATGATGATGACCTTGGCGTTTTCGTCGAGGGCATAGTTGATCGTCGGAAGCGCCGCCCGGATCCGCATGTCGTCCACGATATTGAGGTCGGCGTCGAGCGGCACGTTGAAATCGAACCGGCAAAGAACCCTCTTCCCTTTTAAATCCATTTCATCTATATATCTCATGGCTCCTCCTTTTGGCGCCTTTATAACCGACCCGTCACGGGGGACTGCGGCCCTTGCGATTCCTTCCCTCTCGTCTTCCGTATTTCCCGGAGATGCCCGCGACCTCTAAAACCGCAAGACCCTATAAATACGGCCATTTACGCTTTTTCGGCCCCTCGATCTATATAACGCCCGGGAGGGATTCGTCAAGGATGAAAAAGCCCGCCAAATTACTTATTGCATTGACTTTTGATACATGCTATTTGATCGCGATTTTAAGAACCATGCCGACAACACATCAGGGGTGAGAGATATGGGAATCACGGAAGACAGAATCAAAGATCTTGAAAAGAGGCGGGAGGCGCTGATGGCCATGGGAGGTGACGCCATGGTCAAGAAGCAGCACGAGCTCGGAAAAATGACGGCCCGCGAAAGGCTCAGTCTCCTGTTCGACGCGGGCTCCTTCCAGGAAGTTCAGCTTTTCGTGAAGCATCGCTCGAAGCTCTTCGGTCTCGATCAGAAACAGATCAACGCCGACGGCGTCGTGACCGGTTTCGGCAAGATCAACGGCCGCACCGTCTTCTGCGCCGCCCAGGACTTCACCAGTTCCGGCGGAAGCCTGGGTGAGATGCACGCCAAGAAGATCTGGAAGGTGATGGACATGGCCATCGACGCCCGGAAGCCTTTCGTGGCGCTCAACGATTCCGGCGGCGCCCGTATCCAGGAAGGCGTCCCGGCGCTGGAAGGCTACGGCGGCATCTTTTACCGGAATTCCATCGCCTCGGGGTACGTCCCCCAGATCTGCGCGATCATGGGCCCCACGGCGGGAGGCGCCGTCTACTCCCCGGCCCTGACGGACTATGTTTTCATGGTCAAGAAATCGAGCTACATGTACATCACGGGACCGGACGTCATCAAGGCCGTCATCGGCGAGGAAGTGACCCACGAGGATCTCGGCGGGGCGCTGGCCCACGCGACCAAGAGCGGCGTGTGCCATTTCGCGACGGAAAACGACGAGGACTGCATCAAGAAGATCAAGGACCTCCTCTCCTACCTCCCCGACAGCTGCCACAGCCCGGTGCCGGTGCTTCCGTCATCGGACAGCCCCGAGCGCGAATGCCCCGAGCTGGACAAGATCATCCCCGACAAGGCGACGCGCGGTTACGACATGAGGAAGGTCGTCGCCGCCGTGGCGGACGGCGGCGTCTACTTCGAGCCCCACGAGCTGTGGGCGAGGAACATGTTCGTGGCCTTCATCCGCATCATGGGGAAAACCGTCGGCGTGATCGCCAACAATCCGATGTTCGCGGGCGGCGTCCTCGACGTGAACGCCTCCGACAAGGCCTCCCGTTTCATCCGCTTCTGCGACGCCTTCAACATCCCCCTTCTCACCTTCGCCGACGTCCCCGGCTACATGCCCGGGACGCACCAGGAATGGTCCGGCATCATCACCCACGGGGCCAAGCTTCTGCACTCCTACTCCGAGGCGACGGTCCCCAAGATCACCGTGGTGACCCGCAAGGATTACGGCGGGGCCTACATCGGCATGTGCAGCAAGCAGCTCGGCGCCGACTACGTCATGGCCTGGCCCTCCGCGGAAATCGCCGTCATGGGGGCCGAAGGCGCCTGCAACATCATCTACCGCCGGGAGATCAATGCCGCCGAGGACCCCGCGAAGAAACGGGCGGAACTGGTCTCGGCCTATGAAGAGCAGTTCAACAACCCCTACTTCCCCGCAAGTATGGGCATCATCGAAGAGGTCGTCGCGCCCAGGGACACCCGCCGGCGCGTGGTCGTGCTCCTCGATGCCTACAAGGACAAGAAGCAGGACCGCCTGCCGAGAAAGCACAACAACATTCCGCTGTAGGGGGACGCATTCAAACCCGGAGACGAAGAGGGGGAACCGGTACGGTTCCCCTTTTTTTTGTCCCCGGGATGAACGGAGCCTGCCGGACATGAGACGTCACGACAAGGAAATCCGAGACAGGGAGCTCATCGATTCCATCCTGGCGAAGGCCCGGGTGCTGAGGCTCGGGCTCTGCAAGGACAACAGGGCGTACATCGTCCCCGTCTCCTTCGGGTATGACGGCGCCTTTCTCTACTTTCACACGGCCCGCGAGGGGCTGAAAATCGACTATATCCGAGCCAATCCGCATGTCTGTTTTGAAGCGGAACATGACGTTCGGGTCGTGGAAAACAAAGGGGACGCCTGCCTCTGGACGCAGTCCTTTTACAGCGTGATCGGCTATGGGACGATTGAAGAAATCACGGACGCCGCCGGGAGAGTTGACGCCCTGAACCGGATCATGAATCACTACTCGGGTCGGAAGTGGGTCTTTGATGAAAGGCGGCTTGAAATGACGCGGCTCTGGCGCGTTTCGGTCGATCGCGTGACGGGCAAGCGATCCGGAGACGAGACGGCGCCGGGATGACATGCGACCTTCCGGGTCCCTCAGGGAACGTCGCCGGCCTGCTGCAGCCGACGGAGCATGCCTTTCCTGCCCAGGATCGCGAAAACCCGGTCAAGCTCCGGTCCCGACATGCGTCCCGTGAGGACCGCGCGGACGGGCATGAAGAGTCTCCTGCCTGAAAGACCCGTCACCTTTTTCACGGCCGTCATCACGGTCTGGAAATCAGCCTCGTCCTTCCCGGCGATCCCGCCAAGGGTGTCCGCCAGTGCCTTCAGAACGTTCCGGGACTCCTCCGTCGCCAGCACGGCGGCGGCTTCGGAACCGATCGTGAATTTTCCCTCGGTGAAGACGTCAAGATAATCCGCGATCTCTTCTATCGACGCGGCGTTGTGCTTGACCGCGTCGACGACGGAGGCCAGCCACGCCTCGTCCATCCTGCCGGTGTCGTAGCCCCGGGACAGGGCGAAGGGTTCCAGCAGGGCGATGAGTCTCTCCGTCCCGGCATGGTGGATGTAGTGCCTGTTCACCCAGCCCAGTTTCTCCTCATCGAAGACGGCGCCTCCCTTGCCGACCCGATCGAGAGAAAAAAGTCCGATGAGTTCATCGGGGGAAAGGATCTCCCGCCCTTCCCCGTAGGAGCTTCCCAGGAGGGCCAGGAAATTGAACAGGGCCTCGGGCAGAAAGCCCCGTTCCCGGAACTCGCGGACGGTGACGGCACCATGGCGTTTGCTCAGCTTGCTCCGGTCCCCGGCCAGGATCAGGCCGTGATGGGCGAATTCGGGGGTGTCGTACCCGAAGGACCGGTAGAGCATGACCTGGAGGGCCGTGTTGGAGAGATGATCCTCGCCCCGGATGACATGGGTGATGGCCATCCGGTGGTCATCCACGACGGCGGCGAAATTGTAGGCGGGAACCCCCGTGGACCGGACGACGATGAAATCGCCGATGGATTCGCTCTCAAACCTCATGGGTCCGCGGATCCGGTCCCGGAACTCCACGGATCCTTTCCCCACCTTGAAACGGGAGGCCGGCTTCCTTCCCTCCGACTCGAGCCTCGCACGGGTCTTCGCATCGAGTTCCCGGCACTTTCCCGTGTACCGCGGCATCATCCCCCGGGCGATCAGCGACGCGCGCTCGGCTTCGAGCTCCTCCTCGGTACAGAAGCACGGGTAAATCAAATTTTTCTCCCGCAGACGCTCCAGGTGTTCCCCGTAGAGATCGAGCCTCTCGGACTGGCGGTAGGGGCCGAAGGGGCCTCCCCGGTCGGGGCCTTCGTCCCATGCCAGGTTGAGCCATTTCATGTCATCGAGGATGTTCCGCTCGAAGACGGCGGAATTGCGATCGCGATCGGTGTCCTCGACCCGCAGGACGAACGTGCCGCCGGTGTGCCGCGCGAAGAGCCAGTTGTACAGGGCCGTCCGGGCGTTCCCCACGTGGAGGTCCCCCGTCGGCGACGGGGCGAACCGGACCCTGGCTTTTCCCGACGGGCGGCTCAACCTTTCTTCTCCTTCACCGTGACCACCGCGAATGCGGCGATTCCCTCCCCCCGACCGATGAAACCCATCTTTTCGTTCGTTTTCGCCTTCACGTTGACGCGGCTCTGCTCGATCGCGAGGACGGAAGCGATTCTTGCGACCATGAGCGGCACGAACTCGGCAAGCCGCGGGCTCTCCAGGACGACCGTGGAGTCGACGTTCCCGACGACGAAACCTTTTCGCTCGGCCATATCGTTGATCCTCTGGAGGATCAGAAGGCTCGACAGGCCCCTGTAGGCGGGATCGGTGTCGGGGAAGTGCCTGCCGAGATCCCCCTCCCCGATCGCTCCGAGGAGGGCGTCGCCGATGGCGTGAAGAAGGACATCGGCATCGGAATGTCCCAGAAGCCCCTTTTCGAAGGGAATCTCTACGCCGCCTATGACCAGGCGGCGCCCTTCCACCAACCGGTGGCTGTCGTAGCCGAATCCAATCTTCATACCTTTCCCCTGCTGCCGACAATGACGGCCCCCGAGGCAAGGTCCCCGGGGGTCGTGATCTTGATGTTTTCGTAGGCTCCGGGGATCATCCGGACCCGGATCCCGATCCGCTCCACGAGCGACGCGTCATCGGTGGCATAGACGCCCTCTGCGAAGGCCCGGCGGTAGGCCTCCTGTATGATCCCCCTGCGGAAGGCCTGGGGCGTCTGCGTGAGCCACAGTTTCGATCGCTCCATCGTGTGCCCGACCCACCCGTCGGGCTCGACGGATTTGACGGTGTCCTTCACGGGAACGCCGAGGGACACCGCTCCGAACGCGCGGGCGCCTTCGACGGTTGCCTCGATCAACTCGGCTGTGACGAAGGGACGCACCGCATCGTGAATGACGACGATTTCCGTGTCCGGCCCCAGTGCATCGATGCCGGCTCTGACGGAATCCTGCCTCTCCCTCCCCCCCGACAGGATCTCGCGGACCTTGGCCAGGCGGTGGGGAAGAACCATGTCCCGGCGGACGGTGTCCACGTCGCCGGCCGGGACAACGAGGAAGACGGCGTCGACGGACGCCGTCTTTTCGAAAATCCCCAGGGTGCGGACCAGGATCGGCACGCCTTCGAGTTCGAGGTACTGTTTCGACACCCCGCTTTCCATCCTCTTTCCCGCACCCGCCGCCGGGATGATTGCCACCGTCTTCATCGCAACCCCATACACTCCCCGCCTCAGAAGGGGGGGAAGCTCCGGCCCGTAATAAAAAACCCGGGGTCATTTCTGCCCCGGGTCTTTCAACCCCCTTTACAGGGCGTTGAGCCCCTGTACCCTCTTTTCGGGCACCACGGCTTTCATTTCCGAGAAGATCATCCGCCCCGCCGTCGTCTGCAGCACGCTCGTGACGGCGACCTCCACCGTGTCGCCCAGGTTCCGGCTGCCGTGATCGATGACGACCATGGTCCCGTCATCGAGGTAGGCCACACCCTGTCCGGGCTCCTTGCCTTCCTTGATGATCTTGACGACCATGGTTTCTCCGGGAAGGACCACGGGCTTGAGGGCATTGGCCAGTTCGTTGACGTTGAGGATCTTGATCCCCTGCAGTTCGGCCACCTTGTTGAGGTTGAAGTCGTTCGTGATGAGCTTTCCGCTCATCTTCCGGGCCATGGCGACCAGTTTGCCGTCCACCCCCTTGACCTTCGGAAAGTCCTGGTCGACGATCTCGATGTTGATTCCGGTTGTCTTCTGCATCCGGTTCAGGATATCGAGGCCCCTGCGGCCGCGGGACCGCTTCATGGAATCCGACGAATCGGCGATGTGCTGCAATTCATCGAGAACAAAACGCGGCACGGTGAGATTGCCCTCGATAAAACCCGTCTCGCAGACGTCGGCAATCCGGCCGTCGATGATCACGCTCGTATCCAGGATCCGCACATCGGCGCTCCGGACACCCTTCAGAGCCCCCAGGAACGGGAAGGAGACTTCCTCGCTTTTCTTCGTCCCGACGACCAGCCCGAGGTAACCCAGGATGCAGGTCAGCAGGATGAATACCCACAGGGCGATTTCCTGCTTTTCAATGTTGGTGATGAATCGCAGGCCGTATGAAAGAAGCAACGCGATTAAGAGACCGATGATGGTCCCGACGACGCCTCCGAGGATGATCCTGAGAGAGGCCTTACGGATGACTTGTTCAATCTGGATGACGGTAAGAGCGATCAAAAGTCCTAATAATAATCCTATAAATGAAAACGGGATGCTCTTATCGAAATTGATATAAGAGATAAAAAATCCACTGATTGAACAAGCGGCGATTAAAAAAAATCTCATTAGCAAATGCGTGACCCCCTTTCTTTTAGATTTTTTCCACTTGTCCACACCTGTTTTTCAAAGAACGATAACGCCTGTGACACGATATATATAAAAAGCCCCGAAAAGACGCACGCATCGCTTGAATATCACGACGGAGTCCCGGTGCATTTTTTGTTGACACCCTGCAGGCGGCTCAAACGACAAAAAGTCGGACCCGTGATGCGTTCTCTTGGAGCTCTTGTTTCCTGTACCGGAGCTTCGGCTTTTGTCAGTGAATCGGGAATATGGCGTTGATGTCGGCTTCGATTTTCGCTTCCGCCATTCGGCTTGCGATCGAGATCTCCTTGATGAGCAGGTTTTTGGCCGTGTCCATCATCTTCCGCTCACCGAAGGAGAGGTCCTTGCCGTTCTTCAGGATGAACAGGTCCCGCAGAACCCGCGCGATCTCGTACACGGAGCCCGTCTTGATTTTCTCGAGATACTCCCTGTACCGCTTGTTCCAGGCCTGCTTGTCGATGTTCACCCTCTTGTCCTTCAGAATCTCATAGACTTTCGGCACTTCCTTTGCGGAGATCAACTCTCTCAGCCCGACTGACCTGGCGCTGTCCGTCGGGATCATGATCCTCATCCCGTTTCCGAGTATCCGCATGACGTAGAATTTCTGCCGGCTTCCCATAATCTCGCGATCTTCGATCGATTCGATCATCCCGACACCCTGCGCCGGATACACCGCCAAGTCGCCAATCTTAAACATTGCCCGAAAACCTCAATGAATTTTAAAAACGAGGCATTATAGATGAAAAAGACCCTGTCTGTCAACGACTATTAATCCTGAGGTAGCGTATCTTATCTTGTGTCAGAGACAGGAAAGGGGTACCTCGAGATTGCCAGATCCCATAAGGAGGTACCCCATGAAGACACCGTTGTTGTTGATCGAGAGTTTGCCACAA
>Ga0116147_1000035_pt1:0-142500 | contig 147666 bp, 128 predicted proteins | sample AD_JPNHG3_MetaG_FD_89749 | JGI IMG/M metagenome (GOLD analysis project Ga0116147, IMG submission 89749) | Active sludge microbial communities of municipal wastewater-treating anaerobic digesters from Japan - AD_JPNHG3_MetaG | ecosystem: Engineered > Bioreactor > Anaerobic > Digestate...
CTGCGTGATGAACTGGAGGAGCTGCTGAACTGCCTTGAAACGGTGGATGCAGCTTCTTGACCCTCTGAATTGTAAACAAATTTCAAAATTCTTTAGTCCTTACTTGACAGCGGCTGATGATGGTTGGAGCGGTACGGACTTCGACAGACCTGCGGTGCAGAGATTGCTGTCCGATGCTCAGTCGGGGAAGATAAATCTTATCATCTGCAAAGACCTGTCCCGTTTCGGAAGAAACTATATCGAAGTCGGCAGATATGTGGACTACATTTTTCCAAGTTATAATATCCGCTTCATCGCTCTCAACGATAATGTGGATACTGCAAGCAAGGATACCTCAGCACTTGACATGATGCCGATCGTCAATTTGTTCAACGAATGGCACGCCGCTTCTACGAGTAAGAAGATCAAGGCAGTTATCGAAGCCAACGCAAAGGCAGGCAAGTACCGCACGACCTGCGCTCCGTTTGGTTACACGAAAGGCGATGATCCGAATCATCTGCCTGTGATCGATCCCGATGCCGCACCTATCGTCCGTGGCATTTTTGAAATGCGGGCAAGCGGTATCAGTCCGCACCACATTGCTGATAAGCTCAATGAGGACGGTGTGCCGATCCCCTCGGACTACTACTATGCAAAACTCGGTAAGCCGAATCCTCGTCGCACAAGGCATATGTGGAGTCCCGAAACGGTCAGGCAGATACTTCACAACTACACCTACCTCGGACACCTTGTTCAGCTTCGCACAAGAACTGTCAGTTACAAGAATCACAAGGTCATCAAGAACGATGAGGACGATATGATCGTTGTGAAGAATACGCACGAGCCTATTGTTTCTCAGGAGCTTTGGGACAGGGTTCGTGAGATGGAGCAGTCAGTGTCGCAGGGCAAGCGTAACAGCAGCGGATATGTAGCCAATCTCAGCGGTTTGATCTACTGTCAGGACTGCGGAAATAAAGTCCGCCTTGCGTGGAACAACACCACGAACGGCAGTAAGAAAAAGCCGAGAAAGTATCTTCGCCACAATTATAACTGCACTTCCTACATGAAGTTCGGAAAGCGTTACTGTCCCAGCCATTACATCAAAATGCAGGATATGGACGCTATTGTGCTTGAAGATATTCGCAGTCTCGCTCAGCTTGTAGTAGAGGACGAGGAAAAGGCAAAAGCGGAATTTCTCGCTCGCAAAGCGAAACACCACGAGGAGCAGTATTCCGTTGACACCAAGAAGCTGACAGAGGGCAAATTTCGCTTGCAGGAGCTTGACACACTGATTCAGAACATCTATGAGGACAAAGTCCTCGGCAAGGTGTCAGAGGACGTAGCGATGAAGCTGATAGCGAAGTATGAGACCGAACAGAAAGAGTTGTCGGCAGTAGTTGCTGACCTTGAAGAAAAGTTCACAACGATCAGGCAGGACGAAGAAGATGTGGAGCTGTTCATGGAGCGCCTGAAAAAATACACCGATGTGCAGGAGCTTACCCGTGAGATGTGCTTGGAGCTAATCGAGTATATCACCCTTGATGCCTATGTGGAGGAGCACCCCCGTGAGATCTACATCTACTACAAACTGCTCGATGAACCACTGAAGGACAAGAGAAGCCTGTTTTAAGGCGTATTTACGTTGTTTACACATCATACGAAAGTGTGTTACTATTTGACAATAGGACTACGCTTGACGTTTATACGCATCTGGGGCTGGATGCTGCTGCTGCGGAGCTTCAACGCATGGAGGAACTCCAGAACGCCCGTCAGGAAATGAACCGAACAAAGGATGAAGCAATATGATATACTTTCGGTTACGGCTCACTTCGGTGAGCCGCTATTTTTTTGCCCGTTTTGACTTGATGAAATGGAAGTATTATGGTATAATAAAGTGATATAAAAACAATATCGGAATGGTGGGTCGGAAATATTATGAACATGGATACTGTGCTATCGTTTATCAGAAAACAAAAAGTTGCTTTTATTTGCTCAGTTGATGAAGAAGGATTCCCGAATGTAAAAGCGATGCTAAAGCCAAGAAAAATCGACGGACTGCATCATTTCTATTTCTCAACCAACACTTCTTCAATGAGAGTTAAACAGTATTTAAGTAATCCAAACGCCTGCATTTACTTTTATCATAAAGGTCTGATCAAATATACAGGTATTATGCTGAAAGGAAAAATGGAAGTGCTGACCGATCAAAAGACTAAGGATATGATCTGGCGCAAAGGAGACACACTGTTCTATAAAGGCGGCGTTACTGATCCTGATTACTGTGTTCTGAGATTCACAGCAGAAACCGGAAGATACTATTGCGATTTGAAAACGGAAAGTTTTGCTGTGGAGTGATGAAGCAACCGTTTTATGTATAGAAATCGGCTCCAATTCCTTAGTAGTAAAACACCCCGATTTCTACTACTATTTTACTACTAACGATGTCCGCAGTTTGCAAAATCTTGCCGCGTTTTGTAGTTTTCGCCCCTTTCTGCCAAATTGGTAGTAGGAAAGAAAAGCTTCGATATACCGCGCAAAATACAGCAAAGCAGAGCAAATCAGAGAGGAAAAAACGTATGATAAAGGTTATGATTGTTTGCCACGGCAATATATGCCGTTCACCTATGGCGGAATTTGTTATGAAAAAGCTTGCGGCTGAAAACGGAATGTCCGACGAGCTGTACATTGTTTCAAGCGCAACAAGTACGGAAGAACTGGGCAATCCCGTATATCCTCCTGCAAGGTCGGAGCTTGCGGCACACGGTATACGCTGTGCAGGCAAAACAGCAGTACAGCTGAGAAAGTCCGACTACGATAAATACGACTATTTTATCGGTATGGATACCGCAAATATTCGTAATATGAACCGCATTTTCGGAAGTGATCCCGATGAAAAGATTTATAAGTTGCTGACCTTTGCAGGAAGGGGAGACGATGTCTCCGATCCGTGGTACAGCCGTGATTTTGAAACTGCATACAATGATATAGCAGAGGGCTGTACGGGACTGCTTAAGCATCTCAGAAAGGAGCTTTTATGAGATACACCATACTTGATATCATTGAATGGGACTACGGCTGTGAGGGCGTTCCTGACAGCGAAGAACCTATGTGCAGCGTACTTGTCCGCAGTGAGGACGGCTGCGAGAAAACACTGAAGCTTCCGGACAGCTACCTCAGCGAAAAAAGCCTTAACATCGGCGATACTTTTGAAACAGACTGATGCTTTATTATATGTTCAATAAGCCGCAGGGCTGTGTTACAGCACGTTCGGATGCGGTACACAGAACGGTCATGGACTATTTCCCGAGGGAACTTGCTGAAAGGCTTCATCCCGCGGGCAGACTGGACAAGGATACCTGCGGACTTCTTATACTAACCGATGACGGAGACCTTGATTTCAGGATAATGCAGCCTGACAGACATGTAAGCAAGACCTATTTTTTCTATGCCATAGGAACTATGAACGACGAGAAAAAACAGCTTCTTGAAAAGGGCGTTCCGATGGTCGGATTCACGACGGGAGCAGCAGTTCTTACTCTGCAAAAAGAGTACCGCATATGCGAACTTGAAAAATATATGCCTGCCGAACGCCGTGAACGCTATATGAGAAACCCGGATGGACCTGCTTTTTCTGCGTCGCTTACTATCCATGAAGGGAAAAAGCACGAGGTCAAACGTATGCTTGAAGCAGTCGGGTGCAGGATATTCTATCTGCGGCGTGAAAGCATCGGCAGTTTACAGCTGGACAGTTCCCTTGCTGAGGGGGGATATCGTGAACTTTCAGATAATGAAGTTGACATGCTCGGAAACGTTGACATCGATGTTAGTTTGTGATACAATAGTAAAGTTGATTCAGAGGGAAATATATAAATGGATCGTCGGATAGAACTTCAGGATGAGATGCCTGCTGTTTTATCCGGCATTTTTTGCGGAGGTATCTATGAAAAACAATGATTTTACAAGCGGTGCTATCCTGCCAAAACTGCTGAAATTCATGCTTCCTGTACTGTTCGCCATGTTTTTGCAGGCAATGTACGGAGCAGTCGATCTTCTCGTTGTGGGACAGTTTGCGGATAAAGCTGATGTTTCGGCAGTTTCTACAGGTTCGCAGATAGTTATGACGCTGACTAATCTGATAGTCAGCTTTTCAATGGGAATAACAGTTGCAGTGGGACAGAGGATAGGTCAGAAGCGTCCCGACGAAGCCGCACAGACTATTGGTACGGGACTTGTCATATTTGCGATAACGGGACTTGTTTTCACGGTGTTGAGCCTGTTCGGAGCCTCAGGGCTTGCAAGTATGATGCAGGCGCCTCCCGAAGCCTTCGACACTACAGCGGACTACATAAGGATATGCGGCGGAGGCTTTCTGGTCATCACTGCATACAACCTTCTCGGAAGTATCTTCCGCGGACTCGGCGACTCGAAAACTCCGCTTATAGCAGTAGGTATAGCCTGCGCATTCAATATAATCGGTGATCTGTTATTTGTTGCCGTATTTGGTATGGGAGCTTCGGGTGCAGCTCTTGCAACTGTTATGGCACAGCTTATAAGTGTTGCTGTATCATTTGTGATGATAAGACATGCGAAACTGCCGTTTGATTTCCACAGAGATAATATAAAGCTGAAAAAGAGCTATGCTCAGGTGATATTCCGTATAGGTACACCTATAGCGCTTCAGGATTTCCTTGTGGGCATATCTTTCCTTGTAATGCTTGCAATAGTCAATCGCCTTGGAGTTACAGCTTCGGCAGGTGTCGGAGTTGCGGAAAAGGTGTGCGTTTTCATAATGCTGGTGCCTATCTCATTCATGCAGTCCATGACAGCGTTCGTTGCACAGAATTACGGCGCAGGAATGCCGCAGAGGTCAAAGCTTGCACTGAAGACAGGTGTCTCGGTATCGTTTGCATTCGGAGTTGTAATGTTCCTGCTGACGTTCTTCAGAGGAGACCTGCTTGCAGGGATATTCTCGCAGGATGCAGATACTGTTCAGGCGGCGTGGGACTACCTTAAGGCGTATGCCATAGACTGCCTTACCACATGTTTTCTGTTCTGTTTTATAGGTTATTTCAACGGCATCGAGAAAACGAAGTTCGTTATGCTTCAGGGCATATGCGGAGCATTCCTCGTAAGGATACCCGTAGCGTTCCTGATGCAGCATATAGGAAATGGTTCACTTTTTCTCATTGGTGTTTCGATACCGTGTTCAACAGTCCTTCAGATCATAATGTGTTTTGCAGCTTATCATTACTTCAATAAAAATGATAAAATGCTGACGGAGAATACGTAAGAATTATCGGGGAGACCTTTCTGATGAGAGATCTCCCCGATAAATGTATATAAACCTTTTGAATAAACATTATTCATATGTGATACCCAACACGCACATAACGGAATCTATCGTTTTTTCACGTAATACATCATAGTCCATTTCCACTGCGCTTTCGTTCATTTTCATATGGCAGTACTGTTCCATTATACCTACACAGAGGTAAGCTTTTTCGCGGATATTAACCGCCCCGGGAAACAGAACTTTCAGCTTTTCTATGACATTTTCCATTTTTTGACTGCTTATACTGTTATAGAGCTTACGAACGTCCTCATCGGTATGCTGAAGTCCTTCAAGCTCCTCATGTATGTCACGGAATTTTAGATGCAGTTCCTCGAATCCTTTCAGCACAGCTCTGAGATATGAAGTTATATCCGCAGTAACTTCGGGAATGTCAATGCCGTCGATATTAGCAATGCTGACTATGTTCTCGGCTGCATATTCTATAGCAGAAAGGAGTATGTCCTTTTTGTTGCGGAAATACCTGTAAGCGATTCCCGTGGAGACATCCGCTTCGGCAGCGATCTCGTCTACTGTAGTGCTGTGATAGCCTTTTTTTGAGTACATCGAAAGTGCAGAACGGAGTATCTTTTCCTTTGTTTTTTGGGACCTTGCCTGTATAGGCATTGCGGTATCTTTCATTACTTCACCCTCTTCGGGACAAATGCCCTGAACATGTCATATCCGAGTCCCTTTGCCGCAGAACTGTCTGCGGCATTTTCAATAAATTACATTTCTCTTTCTGAAAGTCTGATATCAGCAGCTTCTGCAAGCTCACGGACCTGTTTCGGCTTGCGGCAGCCGCATATTGGTACAATTCCTTTGTTTATACAAAACGCCTCTGCTACCTGCGGAACGGTTATATTATGATGCTTTGCAACAGCTATCAGCACACGGTAAAGGTCACGCATCTTCTTTTTCTGACGGTCCATTATCAGCTTCATGACGGTCTTTTTTCCTTTTACTCTCGGATCGGTCAGGAGTCCTTCTTCAAGCACTGCCCATGCCCAGAATGAGATATTGTTTTCTCTGCACCAGTCCACAAGTCCGTTCTTTTCCCATTCACGGGCAATGATGCTGTAATGGTTCTGAACTCCGTAAAGGGGGATGCCGTTAGCTTCAAGTACTTTTTTTGCAAGTCTGCATTCTTCAAGGTCGAAGTTTGAAACGCCTATATTACGTATCTTTCCCTCTTTGTTCAACTCGGACATTTCCGCAAGATGATTCTCGATATCAACAGGCAGATGAAGCCAGTATATGTCAACATAGTCACGTCTGAAGTCGGAAAGGTCCTTTTCAAACGACTTGCGGACGCAGTTCCTTTTGTATCTTCCTGTCGGGGTAAACTTAGCGGACAGCAGGATATTATCCGTACCAAACTCGCCTATCATTTTCTGTGCTTTGCCCAAGCCGTAATCACGGGCAAGGTCGTACATTTTCAGTCCGAGCTTTTCGGCTTCGTTCATTGCTTCACGGATGACACTGTCCTCAACGCTGCTTCCGCGGAGCAGTTTTCCGTAGACTTTTCCGCCCCAGGAATTTGTACCTATAACGGCCTTTATATCGTTCATGTATATTCCTCCTTTATAAAATGTGAGAATTATCTCATATTCAGTATACCGCAGAAAACCGCAGTTGTCAATAGAAAGTGAGAAATTTCTCATATTTATACAGATCATTCAGCATTGACATATGCTCTCCTGCATCGTATAATGATAAAAGATGTAAAAACGGAGGTACAGATATGAAAAAGACTTTTAAGCTTACGGGAAAAATATTGCTTGCATTGCTTATGCTGATAATACTATTCCTGCTTGTAATGTTTATCAGCAACAGAATAATGATGAACGGCGAAAGGGAACTCCTGAAAAACTATCCCGGAGAACTCGTTGAAGTGGACGGACACAACATGAACGTTTATACTAAGGGCGAAGGAGAACATACACTCGTATTCCTGTCGGGCAGCGGTACAGCCGCACCTGTACTTGATTTCAAGGGTCTGTACAGTCTTCTTGAAGATGACTACAGGATAGCTGTAGTTGAAAAATTCGGCTATGGCGCAGCGGATGTAGTTGATGAGGAAAGGCCCTTTGATACGATACTCGAACAGGACAGAAAAGCACTTGAAAAGCAGGGCGTCAATGCTCCATATATACTTTGTCCGCACTCCATGTCCGGAATTGAAGCGATCCTGTGGGCGCAGAAGTATCCCGATGAAGTCGAGGCTATAGTGGGACTGGATATGGCGCTTCCGAGACACTATGATGAACTCGATCTGGAAGGAGCTGAAAAAATGGAAAAGCTTGCTTCGTTTGCAAGTAAACTGGGATTGACAAGGCTTTTCTATACCGACAGTTCACTTCCTTCGGCACTTGATGAAAATGATAAAAAGCTATACAAGGCAATAGCCGCAAAGATAGCTGTAAACTGCGACATAATATACGAAAGCAACGCTATACCCGATGCCTGTGCGGAGATAGACAGCATGCCGATACCTGATGTTCCGACTCTGCTTTTTGTTTCGGACGGAAGTGAGGTGGACGTTCCAAGCTGGATATCCGCACAGAAGGACTACGCTGAAAAAATATCTGATGCAGAGGTCATAGAACTCGGATGCGGACATTATGTACATAATGTCAGGCAGAAAGAGATAGCGGAGAAAATGAACGGGTTTATCTCATCAATCGATACAGAATGAACGGTAATATATTACATCGGATAAACGGTTGTTGCAGTTCTGTCTGTTATCGGATTTTTCTGCAATAACATGAGATACCACAGTACGGAGGGCGAAATGATGGACAAAAAACGTATACTTATCGTCGATGATGATACCGATCTTTCATTCATAATTTCCGAGATGCTTGAAGGCTGCGGCTATGAAAGTCTGCGAGCTGCAAGTGCTGAGGAAGCATTTGATATACTTTCACATAAGAGCTTTCACCTGATACTTCTTGACATTAATCTTCCTGATTCCGAAGGCTTCGAGATATGCCGTCAGCTGCGCGAGGTATCGGATGTTCCGGTTATATTTGCAAGCGCACGTACCGCCGAGGATGACCGCATCAGAAGCTTTGATATCGGCGGTGATGATTATCTGCCGAAGCCTTATTCTATGAAGGAGCTGCTTTCACGGGTTAACGCCCTTATAAGACGGGCTTACGGTCAGACTGAGGACAAACAGCTATCCTTTGGCAGCGTCGTGATAAATACAGCTACAAGGACTGTAACACGGAACGGTGAAAAGGTCATGCTTGCACAGCGTGAATTTGACCTTCTTGTATATCTCTGCCGCAACAGGAACACAGCAATACCGAAAGAAAAGCTTCTTTCCGAGGTCTGGGGAGCATTTGCCGAGGTAGAACCTTCAACACTTACTGTGCATATACGCTGGCTTCGTGAAAAACTGGAGGATGATCCCGCCTCGCCGAAATACATCAAAACTGTCTGGAGACTCGGATATATGCTGGAGGTAGATGAATGAAAAAGCTCATAAGTGCGGCAGTACTATTTGCCGTTATCATAATATCTGTCTGCGGAATATCGTATTTCAGGGCTTCCGACATTTCAAACAGGAAAGGCAGCTATATAGTCAGTCTCAACGAGATAGAAAAACTATGTGAACAGGGAGATGATTCTGCTGCATCGGAAGCTGCGAGAACGCTGAAAGGTGAACTGATAGCTGATGCACGTATACCTGAGGGGCAGTCCGCTGTTTTTGTAACAGGTGCGCTGTGTCTGCTGTTTCTTGCGGGAGTGAGTCTGTACTGCGGTATAGTTATAATACGTCCCTTTCATAAGCTGTCGGATTTTGCAGATAAGCTTGCAGGCGGTGATCTGGAGATTCCTCTCGTATATGAGAGAACTAACTACTTCGGAAGGTTCACATGGGCGTTCGACAATATGCGGAGGGAGATATTACGTGCCCGTGCATGCGAGCGTGAAGCTGTTGAAAATCAGAAGACCGTTATCGCTGCACTATCCCATGATATAAAAACTCCCGTAGCTTCTATACGGGCATACACAGAGGCACTTGAACTCGGTATAGGCAGTTCTCCCGAAAAATGCAGACAGTATACAGAGGTGATAGTACGCAAGTGCGATGAACTTTCAAAGCTGACCTCTGATCTGCTTACCCATTCACTTACCGAGCTTGAACGTCTTAAGATGTCCCCTGAGGAGTTTGAACTGGGAGAGCTTCTCAGCAAGGCTGTTGCCGATATATCTCCTGACGGAAGCGTGGAGTTAGAGATGCCTGCTGAGAAAACAGTAGTCTATGCCGATCCCGAAAGAGTAGTTCAGATAACCGAGAACCTTATAAACAATGCGAAGAAATATGCAGGTACGGGTTTAAAGATAACGGCAGAACGCAAGGATAATATGGCGGAGATACACTTCCGTGACTATGGAAGCGGAGTTCCCGATGAGGATATGCCGTTTATCTTTGGTAAGTTCTACCGCGGCAGCAACAGCCGTCAGCAGAGCGGTGCAGGTCTCGGACTGTACATAGTCAGGTATATAGCAGAGCAGTCGGGCGGCGGCGTAAGCTGCAGGAATACGGACAATGGTTTTGAAGTTACAGTGAGCCTTCCCTTGAAAAATAATGATATCACATAAGGATTTCTTAATAGTTTCTCTGTTAGAATAGAATCATGAAATGTCAGGAAGGAGAACAGCAATGAAAAAAACTATTCTATCGGCAAAGGAAGTGTTCAAGAGCTTCGCTCATAACGGTAAACAGGTCCATATTCTCACAGGGATGAACGTTGATATATATGAGGGAGATTTCACTGTGATAATGGGCGCTTCGGGATCGGGCAAGTCAACGACTCTGTACGTTCTGAGCGGCATGGACGGTGCTACGGGAGGCTCTGTAATTTATAACGGCGAGGACCTTACCAAACTCAGCGAGAAAAAGCTTTCGGTCCTGAGATACAGTGATTTCGGCTTCGTGTTTCAGCAGATGCACCTTGTAAGCAACCTCAGCCTGTACGAGAATATTATAGTTCCCGGCTATCTCAACAAGAAAAGAAGTGCTTCCGAAACTGAAAAACGTGCGGATGAACTGCTTGAAAAAATGGGAATATCCGATATAAGGGATCATCTTCCTTCACAGTGCTCAGGCGGTGAACAGCAGCGCTGTGCTATTGCAAGGGCAGTTATCAACGAACCTAAGCTTCTCTTTGCGGACGAACCTACAGGTGCGCTGAACAGGAAGAATACTTCCGAGGTGCTGGACCTGCTGACTGAACTTAACAGGAACGGTCAGAGCATACTTATGGTCACGCATGACCTGAAGGCTGCCTGTCGTGCATCAAGGATACTATACATAGAGGACGGCAGGATAATCGGCGACCTTGACCTTGCAATGTACGATGAAAAGGATGAAAAGAGCCGCGAGACACAGGTGAACGCATGGCTCACATCACTGGAATGGTGAGGTGAGAGCATGAAAAGTATACTTAAACTGATGCAGGCGCATATCCGACGCGGAAAAGATGCGTTTTTTGGAATACTCCTGCTTATGTCGCTGATAACCTTTTCATTTTCTGGTACAGTCAGCAATGATGATGTTCTGAGGAATGAACTGGAAAAGAACTTCGCTGAGGAGAATGTCGGAGATCTGGTCATAATGATGTATGATGATAACCTGACCGAAGATATGCTGAGTTCTCTTGACAGCAATACCAAAGTTGCAGGATACAGCGTGAAAAAATTAATGTATCTTAAAAGCTTGCCTGTTGTTGACGGTCATGAGGAAGAGGTCGTACTTAATTTCCGTCGGTGGAATGAAGATATCAACATATTCAATGACAGCAGCGACGGTTTCACTGAGGACAATGAACTTAAACAAGGTGAGATCTTACTTCCGTACAAGCTGAAGATGAACAAGCGGATGAAGCCCGGTGCAGAAATATCCTTTACGACAAGCAGCGGCAGGATCGAGAAATATACCGTCAAGGGCTTCTATGAAGATAAGGTGTTTGGCGCTACAACAGTTACCGACAGCTATTGTGTGCTTCCCGAAGAGGATTATGACAGACTTGCGGCAGAAGAACTTGACCATACCGACAGTCCCCGCCGTCTTCTGCTGATGGCCGCTGAGATACATATATATGCCGCAGACGGTGTTACTGCCGCAGATCTCAGCCGTGATCTGACGGATGGTCCGCTGATAAGATCGGCAAATGCTGTTTCAAGTCGTCAGCATCTCATGGAACTGTTTGAGATGTATTCCAATACAGGTACAAGAGGTATGGCTGTATTTACACTTATTCTTCTGACTGCGATACTTATAACCATGCATAACAGTATCAGCGCATCCGTGGAAATGGAGTATACCGATCTCGGGATACTTCGGGCGCTTGGCTTTTCTGTCAGCAGGATAAGGCTTATCTATGTTGCTGAATACGTCCTTGCACTCGTTGCGGGAAGTATACTCGGTATTATAGTATCGATACCTGTATGTGCCGTGCTGATACGCAAGTGGATGAACATAACCTGTATACTGACCGATACAGGGGTATCCCTTTTCAAATGTGCGGTGATGGCGATAGCAATGATATTTGTATGCATCGGTTTCATATTTATAGCAACGTCAAAGGTCTCGCGCATCTCACCTGTAAGAGCGATATCAGGCGGAAGAAGGGAGGTCTACTTTGACAGCCGTCTTAACAGCAGGATAAGAAAGCATCCGTTTTCACTGTCCCTTGTTCTCAGACAGCTTAACACTCACCGCAGAAGCTATGCGGGAACTGCTTTTATCGTTGCGATACTTGTTTATTTCCTTGTCAGCATAACTCTCCTTACAGCAAATCTTGATCCCGACAAGCTGTTTTCAACCACAAAGGGTGAAATTAACATTCTGAACACAGGCGGTCTGACAATAAGCAATGCCGATGAGATCGAGGATGCTGTACGTGAAATGGACAGCGGTGCATCACTGTATACGAAGTCCTCACACAGGATGATAGTGGACTGGGAATTCGTGTCTGTAGATTCATTCCGCCGTACTGAGGACCAGTATGATATCATTGACGGCAGACAGCCGAAGTTCGACAATGAGATAATGCTTACAAAGAATCTTGCTGATGATCTCGGGAAAACGATAGGCGATACGGTAACAGTCACATATATGGACAAAAAGGATGAATACATAGTAACAGGCTATTTCCAGACGATATTTGAATTCGGTAATGTTTCGATGATGACATCGGAAGGTATGACGAAGCTCGGGTATAACGATATACGGGAGGCGCAGGTCAGTCTCAGCGATACTTCAAAAAAGGACGAAATAACAGACATGCTCAACAGTCGGTTTGCTGACAGACTATCAGCAAGCGAGAACAAGGAGAGCGCAACTATGCTTACCTATAAAAAGATAGTCAATGTGCTTATGAATTCGAGCATATATACGATGTATGTTGTTATACTGATATTTGCAGCTGTTGTAGTTGTTATGCTGTGCAGACGTTCATTTATCCGCGAACGCACCGATATCGGCATATTCAAGGCACTTGGCATGTCAGCAGGCAGTCTCAGGAATCAGTTTGCACTGAGGTTTGCAGCTGTTGCGCTGATCGGTTCTGTTGTCGGAGGAGCTGCAAGCGCTTTTCTGGCACGTAAAATGATAGCGTTCATGCTTAAGATAGTCGGACTGACCGATATTAAAGCAGCAGTATCACCCATGACTTTTGCACTTCCTGCGGCAGCGGTATGCATTTGCTTCTTTGTGTTTGCATACATTGTTTCAGGAAAGATAAAGAGCGTGGATGTAAGAGAACTTATAACTGAATGACCATGATATAGTTTGCAGGACCGTTTCCGAATAAAAGTCGGGGGACGGTCCTTTTATGCTGTGCAGTATTTACAGCTATAAAGGGTATGGATTGTATAAGATGCATAAAGTGGGCGATGCTATTTGATTTTAACTAACGCTTGATGTATAATTAATGTGTACTCAATAACCGCATAATGGCGGTTATTGCCCCGAACTTCGTTCGGGGAGCGCAAATTCTTCATAAAATATTGAATTTGCGCGTCGCATTTCTTTATGTCAAGCTCATTTTGCCCTTTCGGTCAAAACAAAGCGCAATAAAAATCTTTTGTATTATAAATTTTATTGCGCTTTGACAACTTAAAATCTGCTAAAACAAGCTGTATATAGCCGATTTTAAGTTGTTGAGCAGACATTAATTAATGTGTACTCAATAACCGCCTAAAGGCGGTTATTGCCCCGGATTTTGTCCGGCGGATCAATATATAAATGTAATTGAGACAGGAGGGTATCATATGCCGCATACAATTACTGTGGAGCGTGACAGTGTCTGCATGGGAGACGATGTCACTGCACCAAATACGACAACAGTGTCCGTCAACGATGAAATGCATCTTTCGGCGACTCTTAGCCTTATTGCTGAAATAATGCCGAACATCAGTGATGATAATACTATCGTGTGGTCGGTACATAACAATGAAAAAAACGGCAAGCCGCTCGGTATGTTTGAGATAGACGATAAGAAATTAAGCGGAGTGACACTGTTTGTACCTGATAAGCCCATGAAAGAGCTCGGTGTCAAAAAAGTTTATTGCAGATATTTCCATTCGCACTCGTTTTCGATGTATTCGGAATGTCCGACGCTCGGACTGAAGGTCATGAAGCATCTCAACGTCTGCGGGAAGAAATAATATTCTACGGAATTATAGACTGAACGGAAAGGTAGTCACAAGTTCTGAATAAAGCAGGAGGGAAACTATGCCATTTGATTTCAAGAAAGAATACAAGGAATACTATATGCCGAAGAACAAGCCGCAAATCGTGGAAATACCAACTATGAACTACATCGCTGTCCGCGGAAAAGGCGATCCAAATGACGAAAACGGCGAATACAAACAGGCAATAGAAGTGCTCTATGCAGTTGCCTATACGCTGAAAATGAGCTACAAAACCGATTATAAAATTGAAGGCTTTTTCGAGTATGTAGTACCGCCGCTGGAAGGTTTCTGGTGGAGCGAAAATGGCGGAGCTTTCGACTATGCTGACAAGTCGCAGCTCAGGTGGATATCTGTTATCAGACTTCCCGATTTTATCACGGAGAAGGACTTTCAGTGGGCGGTTGAAACAGCTTCAAAGAAGAAAAAACTGGACTGTTCAGCAGCCGAATTCCTCACGATAAATGAGGGACTTTGTGTTCAGATAATGCACAATGGCTCCTACGATGATGAGCCTGCAACTGTTGAATTAATGGATAAATATGTCGCTGAAAATGGCTGTCAGAACGACATCAGCAGTGAACGTATGCACCATGAGATATACCTCTCAGATCCGAGGAAAACGCTTCCAGAAAAATGGAAAACTGTTATTCGTCACCCGATAAGGAAGTGTGATTGATATGTTAAAAAACAAAGTAGCCGTAGTAACAGGCGGCGCAAATGGCATCGGCAAGTGCATAGCCGAGGAATTCCGCAGAAACGGAGCGGCAGTGTGCGTTATCGACAAGGCGGAGGGAGACCACTTCGTCGGTGATATTTCCGACAAGTCCGTGCTTGAAAGGTTTGCGGAGGAAGTCATTGCAAAGCACGGACACATCGACTTTCTCGTCAACAACGCTCTGCCGCTGATGAAGGGCATTGACGAGTGCAGCTATGAGGAGTTCCAGTATGCTCTTTCAGTGGGAGTGACTGCGCCCTTTTATCTGTCCAAGCTGTTCGCTTCGCACTTCAACACGGGCGGCAGTATCATCAATATCTCGTCCTCCCGTGACCGTATGAGTCAGCCGCAGACCGAGAGCTACACTGCGGCGAAAGGCGGTATAGCTGCCCTCACTCACGCACTTGCGGTGAGCCTTGCAGGGAAGGTGCGTGTGAACTCCATATCGCCCGGCTGGATAGATACGTCCTACAAGGTCTATGAAGGCCCCGACGCCTATCAGCAGCCCTGCGGACGTGTGGGGAACCCTCTTGATATTGCAAATATGGTCATGTTCCTTTGCTCCGACAAGGCAGGCTTCATCACAGGCGAGAATATCTGCATCGACGGCGGTATGACAAAGCTGATGATATATCACGGCGACAATGGCTGGGAGCTGAAATGAGGTAAATATGTTATATTTAAAGCAGGCAAATAATGAAGACATCGAAAAAGAGTGGCTGTTCCAGCGCAGAATCCCTGCGGACGAAAACGGTTTCATCAATGATTATCCCGATATAAGCAGGGGAGACTTCAATAACGCACTTGATACGATAATAGCACAGTCAAGGGGAGAGAAACTGCCTGAGGGTTATGTGCCGCAGACGGTATACTATCTCTGGGATGATGATACCATAGTCGGTACGTTCCATTTCCGCCATTATCTCTGTGAATCTCTCATTGAGGGCAGCGGACATATCGGCTATTATATAGCTCCGGAGTACCGCGGAAAAAATTACGGTACGAAGGGACTGGAACTGCTCATTGACGAGATCAGGGACAGTGTCCGTGAGGAGGAGATATATCTGCGCGTGAACAGGGATAATCCTGCATCGCTTCATGTGATGCTGAATAACGGCGGGTATATCCATCATGAAGACGAACATTCATGTTTTGTGCGTATAAAGAAATGACAGCGACAGCCTATTGGTGTTTATAGCTGCATCCGTCATATGACAGTTTTATGACACTTTACTTACATAATCATGAGGATTCTTCTTTGAGAAAATGTTATCATATAAACAGACCTGAAGAGGTCGTATAAATTTTTTTTCAAAGGAGGTTTTCTTATGAAAACTATGATCATCAAACCACTCGTTGTTGCTTGTCTTGCCGCTTTACTGCATGTTAATTTCGCAGCTGTTCCGGCAGCAAAAACTGAAACAGAAGAAGTTGAAACCGATACTTCCTTTGCAGAGACCGAAGAGGATGCAACTGGGTATGAGGTGACGTGCGAAACGGACGAAACAGGTGCCTGCACTGTAACTGTCATTACCTCTGACGGCGAAGAGCAGACATTTGAGGTGCCGAGCGGCGAAAATTTCAACAAACTTGTCAGCACTGTTGACGGAGATATCACAATATACAGTGAATCCGATGAAAACGGCAATGACTGTGTATACGTATCTTCGGAATGTGTTATCGATGACGGTGAGGATGACGGTGTCGAAAAAACAGGTACATGTACGATAAACCTGTCTGATGCTGACGCACCGCCGATCATTGCAGAGTAATATAAAAAAGCCGAAGCCTGCCTGTAGGGATACGGGCAGGTGTACGGCGTTCGGAGGAATTTATGAAACAGCTGATCTATGCAGCAGATGATGAAAAAGATATTCTTGAAGTTATAGAAGGATTCCTTGAAAATGCAGGCTTTGATGTGTGTACATTCAGTACGGGAGACGCTCTGTATGAAGCGTTCCGTGAGAAGCCCTGCGACCTTGTTGTACTTGATATAATGATGCCCGGAAGGGACGGACTTACTATATGCAGGGAACTTCGTGCTATATCGGATGTTCCCATAGTTATACTGACTGCAAAGGAGAGCGAGACCGACCATATGCGCGGTTTCATGCTCGGCGGAGATGATTACCTTATAAAGCCTTTTTCGCCTTCGCTTCTCGTAGTAAGGATACAGGCTCTTCTCAGACGTGTGGGCATGAGCGGTCCTGTACATTCATCACTGACTTTCGGGGACATCACTTATTCGGAGGAAAGTCACGATGCACTCTGCAACGGAAAAAGCATCGGTCTTACCATGACGGAGTTCTCACTTCTCGGATGTCTTATCAAAAATGCAGGTTCGGCTGTATCAAGAAATGAGCTTCTCGATAATGTCTGGGGTATAGATAATAATGATATAGAAACAAGAGTTACTGACGAAACTGTTCGCCGCATAAGAAGGAAAATGCGCGAAGCAGGAAGCAGTGTGAAAATAACAGCCATATGGGGATATGGATATAAACTGGAGGAAGGCGATGAATAAGGTTCGTTATCGTATAGCAGTCCTTGCGGGAAGCTCGGTTATCATCGCCATTCTTATAGTTATGGTGATATTCAATATAACTATCAGACATAAGATAGAACGTGACGCATACAATTCTCTCAGCAGTGAGACGGTTTCTGCATACGAAGGTGCTTCGATATATATGCCCGAAAGTATAATAATATCAAAGGATGATAACGGCAAGGAAGTGGCTCCTTTTTTTATGACACCTAAGGAAAAGTCCATAATGGAATGGTACGGCCCGGAAGAAAGAAAGGGTATTTTAAAAGCAGTTATAGACGGAAATACTTACTATCTGAAAAAGGAAGAAAAGGATGAACTTGGTGATACGGTTTATATGGGAGGATATTATGTGACCGATGATGATGGTGAAGATGATATGTACAGCGTTGAAACGAGTATAGCTACCAGCGGTGATATAGAAAGTATGATCTCATATATCGATGTTACAGGCGAGATAAAAATGATAGGACGTATGGACATTTTCTTCATATTAACCGCACTGCTGATAGGTACGATAAGTGCTGCTTCGGGTTACTGCATAGGACGCAGACTCGAACAGAATCAGCTTGCACAGAAACAGTTCTTCGAGAACACATCCCACGAGCTGAAAACTCCGCTTACAGCCATTCAGGGTTATGCGGAGGGCATTGAAAAGGGAATAATGACTGACATAGCGAAGACGGGACAGGTCATATCTGCCCAGACTTCAAAAATGAGCCGTATGATAGAGGAGATACTCTGTATCGCAAGGATAGAAAGCGGAGCAGTCAGGCTTGAAAAAGAGACCGTTGCACTTGATGAACTGATACAGGACTGCCTTATGCCCTTTGAAGGAACGGTACAGAATAAGGGACTTGAAGTTAAACTCGGACTTTCTGATATAAAGGTCGAAGCAGATGCGGATAGACTGGAACATGCTATCTCAAATCTGCTAATAAATGCCATAAAATACGCTCAGACACGAATAGAGATATCGTGCAGCAGCAAAAGCATATGCATCTCCAATGACTGTCCTCCTATTTCGGACGATGTGCTGAAGCATATTTTCGACCGTTTCTATACAGGTCGGGACGGCAATACGGGGATAGGTCTGTCTCTTGCGAAGGAGATAATCGAGCTTCACGGCTGGCATATCCGTGCAAAGCGGCTGGATAACGGGATAATGTTCAGCGTAGAGTTTGAATGAGAAGATTCTGCGGCATTGAAAAAACAATAACAGAACAGGAGAAAAAATGGGTTCATTACTTCTTGCGGTCATTTATCTGGCATTTATAAGTCTCGGACTTCCTGATTCACTTCTGGGTTCGGGATGGCCAACTATGCAGGCGGATTTCGGAGTTCCTTCATCATATGCAGGATATGTGTCGATGTCCATATCATTCATGACTATACTGTCTGCACTTATCGCACCGACGCTGATAAAAAAACTGAAGACACAGTGGATAGTTGTGTTATCGATATTACTGACAGTCGTGGGACTTATCGGCTTCTCTTTTGCCAAAAGCTATGCTGTCCTGTTTATGTTCGTTGTGCCTTATGGCTTTGGGGCGGGTTCTGTGGACTCGGCTCTCAATAACTATGTAGCCAAACACTATTCCTCGTCAGTGATGAATTTCCTGCACTGCTTCTATGGTGTGGGAGCTATGATAAGTCCATATATTATGTCACTTGCCCTTGCAAAGGCACACTGGAATGAAGGCTACCGCTGGACTGCTTACATACAGACGGGAATAATGCTTGTATGCTTGCTTTCGGTACCTCTTTGGAAGCGGAGCGTGTCCGATGAAGCGGACGACGAACAGGAAAGTGCAGGTATAAGAGATGTGCTGAAGCTTCACGGTGTTATACCTACACTTATAGCGTTCTTTGCATACTGTTCGGGAGAAAGCACATGCTTTCTCTGGACGTCCAGCTATTTTACAGGAACAAGGAATGATATCAGTGCCGAAACGGCAGCGGCTTTTGGTTCGCTGATATTCGGCGGACTGATGCTCGGAAGACTGATATCAGCATTTGTATCGGACAAACTGGGAGACAGACTTCTGATACGCATTGGAATAGCTGTTGAAGCTGTCGGTATTCTGATGATGCTGATGCCTTTTGAGAGCTTTATACCTGCTGCTGTCGGATTTGCGGTAACGGGCATCGGCATGGGACCTGTTTATCCTGCGATACAGCACATGGCTCCCGTGAACTTCGGCAAGAAAAACAGCGCAGCAGTGATAGGACTGCAAATGGCTTCGGCTTATATCGGAAGCACGTTTATGCCTATGGTATTCGGCCATATACAGCAGGCTGCCGGAATATGGATAATGCCGCTGTATCTGACGATATTCGCTGTAATGACAATAAGCCTTCTGGAATTTGCTTACAAACGCCTCAGAACATGATAAGTAAAAAGCCACCTGTGTGAAGTATTGAACACAGGCGGCTTAGTATATGGAATCAAATTGAAATGGATGAGTTATCTTAAAGATTCGATACGGCTTTCTATATCTTCGGCGGAGAAACCTGACGTTCTGATGACCATTATATGCTCATCGTCTATCCTTCTCGCATAGCTGATGTGGTGCTGTGAAAATGCATTGTAGCTTGCTTTGCAGTAGCTGACTCCGCTGATAGTTACTTCCTCGGGACCGCTTACATCGGTTACTTCGATATCTGTAAGTTCCAGTTCGCTGCGTCTGATGAATTCTTCGGGAGATATATCGGGAGTTTCGGGGTATCTGAGCTTTGTATCATAGAACCAGACATCTGCCATTTTTACGCTGTCCGTATCCTCGCTGTATGAAGCGGAAGCATCTAAAATACCTGTCAGATAGAAATCCTTATCTTCGGGACTCATGAACCTTCTGGGCATCATATACTGAGTGTAAAGGTCGCCCTCATCAAGGAAATGAGCTGTTTCGGGGAGTGTGAGCTTTATTCCTGCATAATCGGAAATATAGACGTTTCCCTCAGAGGTTCCTTTTTTGATCTCAAAGCGTTCGGATGAATCACTCTGTGAAACGGTTTCTTCAGCTTCTTCGGTGCCTGTTTCGGATACGTCGGTTTCAGCAGATGCTGCCTTTTCGGTATTCAGTTCTGTTTCTTCGGTAGGCAGAGGACTTGTTTCCGAAACTGCTGCAATAGTGGATACGGCTGAACTGCCCGGATCTGCGGAGGACATTTCAGTGGAAATGGTGATATTATTTCCGCAGGAAGTAAGTGTGCAGACTGCGGCTGCAAATGCAATGATAGCTGTTATTTTTTTCATAATGGTTGGCTCCTTTTACGTATTTTTACTATGTGGAAGCACTTTAACTTCCTTTCATAAGTACTATTCGTACCAGTATGATAAACTGTAACAGTTAAAATGAAATTTCTGCACTTCGTTATGAAATTGTACTATCGTTTCCTTTGCTTGAATAATTCGGAAATTCCGGCAGATAATATTACCGCACCAATTATTCTCGGAGGTAATAAATATGAAAGCAACAGGAATAGTAAGACGTATCGACGATCTCGGACGTGTAGTGATACCAAAGGAGATAAGACGCACAATGCGAATCCGTGAAGGTGATCCTTTGGAAATATATACCAATAACGACGGCGAAGTTATATTCAGAAAGTATTCAGCCATAAATGAAATGAGCGAAAATGCAGGCTATATCGCAGATATAATGCACAGGACAGCAGGCTGTCCAGCACTTGTTTTTGACAAGGACCACGTTGTGGCTTCTTCGGGAGTCTCGAAGCGTGAATTTGCAGAACGCAGGGCTTCTTCTCAACTGGAGGAGCTTATGGATAACCGCGGACAGTATTACTGTCCCGACGGAAGGAACAACCGTTTTTACCCTGCCGAGGGCGTGGAAAAGACAGCTATTGCGGCAGTGCCTATAATAACGGCAGGTGACGTATCGGGAGCGGTAGTTTTTCTTACGTCGGATAAGTACACCGAAGCTACCGACCTTCAGAAGAGCCTTATAAGTGCGGCGGCGCAGTTCCTTGCCAGACAGATAGAGTGATATATAGTGCAAAGAGATCCACCATGCAGAAAGATGGTGGATCTCTTTATGTTTATCGGTTCTTTTTGGGACGAAGCTCCTGACATAAAGCTCCGCACCTGTTGCAGTACCACAACAGTCTGCCTGAGCGGTACATTGGCAAATTGATATTGATACCCCATTCGGGATATTGTCTGAACATCATGACGCTTGCATCCGATATATAAGCTGCAAATGTTATATAATGTTCCTTTGTCATAGGATGATCGGAGGTGATGTACCATTCTCCGCCCGTATCCTCGACCTTTAACATTTCGCTGTCCTCCGCCTTTTTGAATTCAAGGGGAGTGAGTACATTTCCGCAGCAGGTGATCTTTGCCTCGGAAGTTGAGGTCATCATGTTGCCGCACTCTTTGCAAACGTAGAATCTGAGTTTTTTCATATTTCCTTTCTCACTTTCATTTTTATCGATCTCGCCTTTAAGCAGAACCTGTATATCCGTGCCAAATACCTCAGCAAGCGCCGAGAGAAGCGATATATCGGGACATCCGCTTCCGCATTCCCATTTCGATACTGTTTTATCGCTGACGCTGAGATAGTCTGCAAGCTGTTTCTGTGTCATTTCAAGTTCTGTTCTGAACTGCCTTATGAGCTTTCCCGTTTTCATCTGATCCATAGTATCACCTCTGTTATCAATGTGTTGTTTCCGCTGATATTATTATACGCTAAAGGCGCTGTACAGTCAATCTACGCTCCGTAGGATGCATCTCGGCACATCGTTTGACAATTCCCTTTCAGGATGATATAATAAATGTGTACTCAATAACCGCCTGATGGCGATTATTGCCCCGAACTTTGTTCGGGGAGCGCAAATTCTGCATAAAACAGTGAATTTGCGCGTCGCATTTCTTTATGTCAAGCTCATTTTGCCCTTTCGGGCAAAACAAAGTGCAAGAAAAACTTCTATATAATAATTTTTTCTGCACTTTGACAACTTAAAATCGGCTAAAACAAGCTGTATATAGCCGATTTTAAGTTGCTGAGCAGACATTAATAATATTTAAGACTCTTTTCCGAACGGAGAAGCAATAATTATGACCATATGCGCTTTGCGCTGAAAAGGAGAGTATATCATGAGCGGAAATTACAATAGCTATGAAAGTCCATTCTGTACACGTTATGCAAGCGAGGAGATGCAGTACATTTTCTCGGCAGATAAGAAGTTCACAACCTGGAGAAAGCTCTGGGTAGCACTGGCAAGAGCAGAAATGAAGCTCGGTCTGCCTGTTACCGAGGCTCAGGTTAAACAGCTTGAAGAACATATAAACGATATTGATTACGAAATGGCTGCCGAGCGCGAGAAGATAACACGCCATGACGTTATGGCTCATGTATTCACCTACGGTCAGGCTTGCCCCGATGCCGCAGGTATCATCCACCTCGGAGCTACATCCTGCTATGTCGGAGACAATACAGATGTTATCATCATGCGTGATGCTATGCAGGTAGTACGCAGAAAGCTCCTGAACGTTATGAACAATCTTGCAAAGTTCGCAGAGCAGTATAAGGACATGCCTTGTCTGGCTTATACTCATCTTCAGCCTGCACAGCTCACTACAGTCGGCAAGAGAGCTACACTCTGGCTCAACGAGCTCCTTATGGACTTCGAGGACTTAGAATACCGTATATCAAAGCTGAAGCTTCTCGGAAGCAAGGGCACAACAGGTACACAGGCTTCATTCATGGAGCTTTTCGAGGGCGATACCAACAAGATAAAGCAGCTTGAAAAGATGATAGCTGAGGAAATGGGCTTCGATGCAGTTGTTCCCGTATCAGGTCAGACCTATTCACGCAAGGTGGATTCAAAGGTTCTGGAGGTTCTCAGCGATATCGCACAGACAGCAAGCAAGTTCTCAAATGACATGCGTATACTCCAGTCCTTCAAGGAAATGGAAGAACCCCGTGAGAAGAAGCAGATAGGTTCATCAGCTATGGCTTACAAGCGTAATCCTATGAGATGTGAGCGTATCACTTCCCTTGCACGTTATGTCATGATAGACAGCCTTAACCCTGCATTCACAGCAGGTACACAGTGGTTCGAGAGAACTCTCGACGACTCAGCAAACAAGCGTATCTCAGTTGCAGAGGCATTCCTCGGCGTGGACGCTATCCTCAACATCATGATGAACGTTACAAACGGTATAGTCGTATATCCCGAGATGATACGCCGCCGTGTAATGGCAGAGCTTCCTTTCATGGCAAGCGAGAACATAATGATGGACGCTGTTAAGAAGGGCGGAAACCGTCAGGAGCTTCACGACCGTATCATGGATTACTCTATGGAGGCAGGTGCAAACGTCAAGGAGCGCGGTCTCGATAACAACCTTTGCGAACTTATCGAAGCTGATCCTATGTTCATGGTAACAAAGGAAGAACTGGACGCTGTACTCAAGCCCGAGAACTACACGGGCAGAAGCTCACAGCAGGTGGACGAGTTCCTTGCAGAGTGCATAAGACCTATACTCGAAGCAAACAAGGACGTCCTCGGCGAGAGCTTTGAAATGAAAAACTGATAACATGGGCGCACAGTGTGCGCCCGTTGTAACGATATAACTACATAAGGAGATACCATGAAAAAAGAATATCTCGAAGCAGGAAAAATAGTCACTACCCACGGTATAAAGGGCGAAGTGAAAATAATGCCCTACACAGACAGCCCCGAGCTTCTTGCGGAGTTCGACAGGCTGTTCATCGGCAAGAACAAGGAAGAATTATATATCGAGCGCTCCCGTGTGTTCAAAAACATGGTCATAGCCAAAATAGAGGGCATAGATACTCCCGAGGCGGCTGAGAAACTCCGCAGCAAGGTCCTCTACATGCACCGTGATGACCTTGAACTGGACGATGATACATATTTTATACAGGACCTTATCGGTCTTGAAGTCCGTGACGCTGATACGGACGAGGTCTACGGCAAAATAGCTGACGTCCTTGAAACAGGCGCAAACGATGTCTACGTCATAAAGGGCGAGGACAGAGAGTACCTCATACCTGCGATAGCCGATGTGGTGGTTTCCACTGATATCGACAATAACCTCATGACTATACGGCCGCTGGAGGGACTTTTTGACTGATGAAGATAGAAATAGCTACATTATTCCCCGAGATGTGCGAGGCAGTTCTCAGCGAGAGCATAGTCGGCAGGGCAAGAAAAGCAGGCAAGATAGAAGTTCACTGCCGACAGATAAGAGAATACACTCAGGATAAGCACCGCAGAGTGGATGATACTCCATACGGCGGCGGTATGGGAATGGTAATGCAGTGCGAACCGATATACAACTGCTATAAAGCGGTATGTGAGGAGTTCGGCACAAAGCCCCATACTATATATATGTCCCCGAAGGGAAAGGTTCTTACTCAGGAACGTGCAAAAGAGCTTGCACAGCTCGACAGTATACTTATTATATGCGGTCATTACGAGGGCGTAGATCAGAGAGTCATCGACAAGATAGTGGACGAGGAGATATCCATAGGGGATTACGTCCTTACGGGCGGAGAGCTTCCTGCAATGGTGCTTACGGACTGCGTTGCGAGGATGTGCAAGGGAGTTCTTTCCGATGATGTGTGCTTCGAGGACGAGAGCATATACAGCGGACTTCTTGAATATCCCCACTATACCCGTCCCGAGGTCTGGGAGGGCGAAGCTGTACCGCCTGTGCTCCTTACGGGACACCACAAAAATATTGAGCAGTGGAGGCATGAGCAGAGTCTTGCGATAACAAAGGAAAGACGTCCGGACCTCTTTAATAGTTACTCTCAAAATAAAGATTGACCATTTATTGCGGTTTAGCTTGTTAAAATGCGTCTGAATTGTTAATATGAATTCTATATATCCCCATTGTAATTATTGATAAACAACTTGTATACTTTTTAAAAATTTCTCCGATAAGCATATTCAATACAATCCTATGTTGAAAGTTGTCGGTTTTGCACAACGAATCTCAACATTTTTTTATGGTGATAATCCACAAGCGGATGAAATAAAACCGATTCCGAATTCGTCTAAATGTAGAATTTAAAGGTTTTACGGCTCTTATCCGCAAAAATCCGTTGACTATCACGAAAATTGAAGGTATAATTAAGACAGCAAATGAAACGTGGTCACTTTAACGCCTAATGAATGTTTCTTAATTATGAACGAGAAACTTCATAAGTGGTCAGCTAAAGTTTGCGAAAACACAGCTCCGTGAGAGAGGCTCCACCATGATAAGTCTTGAAAAAGACTTTGCACAGAGAATAGGAGAGTTGTATATGTTTGTAAGAGAAGTAATGGTAAAAAATCAGGTCGGACTTCACGCAAGACCTGCAACCTTCTTTATTCAGAAGGCTAACGAGTTCAAATCGTCTATCTGGATCGAAAAGGAAGAGCGCAGAGTTAACGCTAAGAGTCTGCTTGGTATCCTTTCACTTGGTATCGTTGGCGGCACTAATGTAAAAGTTATCGCTGACGGCGCTGACGAGAGAGCTGCTGTAGATGCACTCGTTGATCTCGTAGACAGCGGATTCAGTGAAGAAAACAGATAAGTAATAAACCGATAATTTTGGCGGTCACTAAGCTGTGACCGCCATTTTGTTTTTTATGCGCCGTTCATGGTGTCATACATTGTCTCGGCAAATATGCCGTATCCACGGGTAGGATCGGCTACGAATACATGAGTTACAGCACCGATAAGCTTGTTATCCTGTATTATTGGACTTCCACTCATGCCCTGAACTATACCTCCTGCGGTATCAAGAAGCAGGGGATCGGTTATGTGGATCACCATATTCCTGCCTGTATCATCGGCTTTATAGTCCACACGCTCTATCTCTGCGGAGTACTTTTTGGGTTCTCCGCCCTGTATAGTTGAAAGGATATATGCTTTTCCTGTTTTTACGTCCTGACGCCGTCCCATCGGGTAACTTCGGATGTCTCCGGAAAAATCACCTTTTGCGGTAAGAGTACCGAAAACTCCGCTGGATGTGTTCTTTTCCAGTATACCTATGGTCACTCCGTTATCAAAAGAACCCTTCAGCTCTCCGGGAATGCCTTTTTCGCCTTTTTGGGCTTCGGTTATATCTACAGAAACCGCCTCGCCGCTGTGAAGGGGAACGTTCTCTCCCGTATCCGAATCGCAGACAGGGTGTCCGAGACCTGCAAACTGTCCCGTAGCAGGATCGAAGAATGAGACTGTGCCTATTCCTGCGATGCTGTCCCTTACCCACATTCCGCCGCGCCATACTCCCTCGGAGCTGTATGCGGGCATGAGGTCGATATTACTGTCTGTACCGTTCCTGTTTATGATGAGCCTGACGGCTTTTCCGCCGCTGGAGCTGATTATCTGCTGTAATTCGCCGTTTGATGAGACTTTTTTACCGTCGGCAAGCTTTATTACATCTCCCTTTTGTATACCCGAAGCGTCTGCGGGACATATCCTGCTTCCGTGGGCATCCGTGACTTCACCCAGACCTGTTACCATTACGCCTTCCATAAGAAGCTTTATACCGAATGGCATACCGCCTGCACAGAGTACGGGAGTTTCCTCCTGCTTTACCGCTACCGATTTTACGGGAACTGTCCCGAACAGTGCAAGGGTAGCCGAATCGCCCGTGGGACTGTCGATACAGCCGATATCGGGGTAATTTGCGATACGGAGCTCTGTTCCTGCGTCTACGGTCACAGCATCGGGAAGCCTTACAGAGTAATATTCTGCCGTACAGAAAATCCCTGCGAGTACAGCCGCAAGCACTGCTGCTATACCTCTGGAAAATCCTCTTTTCAGCTTCATTACATACCTTCTCTCGTTTTTTTGTATCTTTGCAGATACAGTTATATTTTTACTCGGAGTGTTACTTTTTATTCTGTAGTTTTTTTCAATTTGTTTTTCATAACATAAAGAAATGTGACGCGCAAATTCTTTATATTTTAGGGGATTTGCGCTCCCCGAACAAAGTTCGGGGCAGTAACCGCCCAAAGGCGGTTACTGAGTACACATTAATTATAACACGAAAAAAACGGGAAAAAGGTCGGTTTGCGGAGCTGTTATCCTTGTGGTTCGGGCGGTGCGAACCAGCTTACGGTAAAGCCTTCGTGGTTCTGTTCCTGTTCGATGATGATGTTATCGTTTTCATCGGACCTTACTCCTCTGCCCCATGATGCCGAGTAGGTATAGAATCTTTCGCCGCTTTGGAAACACGACTGACCGAAGCCTATGGGGAATTCCGTACCGATATCGGGTATGATGAAATAGTGGAAATTGCCGCCGTTGATGACTATTCCGCTTTCAAAGGCTATACCGCGGTCGCCTATCTTGCTGATATCCATGATATAGCGCTCCATTTTGTTAAGGTCGTATACATAGAGAGTCGCTTTGGTATTGCCTGTCATCCTGTCCGCTGAAATTACGTAAACACGGTCACGGAATGTGCCGTTAAGATCGCCTCTTACCTCGGTGGTGAGGGTGTAATAGTCGGAATCCACAATAAGACAGCGGTCCTCACTCTTTTGCGGAACGGCGAGGATATCACCGCTTGAGCCGTATCCGTACCATGTGAAGAAGTTCGAGGTTTCAATCTGCATCTTCTCGGTAGGTTCGGTCTCTGTTACAGAACCGTTTTTCAGGTTCAGCACGTAAACAACAGCCTCATTGCCGTCTTCACTGAATTCGGTAAATGCAATATCGTCGGTGCAGTCGAAGAAGTTCCACACTTTGCCTGTGTAAAGGGTTTCAAGGGAACCGTCCTTAACGTGGCATACTTTGGAGCGCTGTACCTGCATAAAGCCTTCTTCGTTTGGTTCCGCCTCATCGGAACAGATTAGGTAGACTTCTCCGTTACTTATTTTCATATCACTTATGGATAATCCCTTGTCGGGGGAGCTGTGGCGGAAAACCTCCGCAGTTTCTTTCGTGTCCATATCATAGCTCCACACGGAGATATCGTGGAAAAGAACACTGTTATTCGATTCCATGCAGAGGTCATCGTAGTTGACAATGAGGTAGAGGGTGTTTCCGTCTGCCTTGACATTTGTTATCATGCCGATGCTCTCGTAATCGCAGATGGCGGTACATACCTTGTGCGTCCATTCTTCGTGATAGGCAGGCTCGGCAGGAAGCTGAGGTATATAGCGGTCACGTACACCCTCTGCCTTGCAGGGTGAAAGACGTGAGCCGAGGTCGATGTCTGAAAGGTCGCATGTGCCCGAGTCAAAGGGTACATCCTGCATAAGGCTGATATTAACGTTTATGTCCGTAAAATCGGCATCGGAAAGCTCCCTTTTCTGAGTGGGGACATCATTGACGCTATTGTCTGAATCGGGAGCTTCACCATTGCCGTCGGAAGAAGAAGGAGAAGCGGATTTTTTACTGTCTGACTCTGTTTTTGCGGCTTTTTCCGTACTCTTTTCGGACTTTTCAGCCTGTACCGTGTCTGCGGAAGTCGTTGCCGCAGTATCAGATACGGTATTCTCTGAGGAACTGTCCTTATTGTTGTTCTTGCAGGAGAAAAGGCTTATTATAGCCGTGAACGCCATTAATAACGCAATTGATCGTTTCATATCATTTTCACTCCTTATCTATCCAGAAAAGCTCGGTAGGCATGGTGTGGCTTCCAATATTTCCGTTCGCTGCAGGATAATCTATTGTGAGCATAGTGTATCCGCCGCTGTATTCCGAGTACCAGCCGAATACTCCTTTTACTTCCTTCTCGAATATCTGTCCGATGTCGGGAACTGCTGTAAGCAATCTTCCGCCCTGTGAAAAGCCCATTATACCTTTGCCAACATCGAAATAGCCTGTATTTGCGCTTGTAAGCTGAAGCATATGCCTTTCACCGCGGTCAATGTCGTAGTGGTAGAGGACTGATCTTCCGGCACCAAGCAATTCATCCTGTGAAATAACTGTACAGTCCCTTTCGTGGGCAGAGATAAGACGCAAGCCTCTTAGTCCTGTATCTATGCGGTAATCATCGGTCACAACGGAATAGGTGCGGTCTTCATTTTTTTCGAGCCTTGCTGTGCCCTTGCCGTATAACATTGGCGGCTCGTTGCTATCAACATGGGGCGCTATCATCGTTAATTCTCCGCTGTCCATATCGTATTCCTGCACATAGCTGTAGCTGTCTATAATGTCACGGACAAATCCCACAAGGAGAACTCTTTCACCGTCGCAGTCGTGTATATGGTCGAAATCACTCTTGTAAAGAGTAGTGATACTTCCGTTTTCTTTGTTTATTTCAACAAGCTCGCCCTGATCGTCGGCATACATTACACCTATCAGCTTGTCACGGACGCAGAAGAGGTTGTATACCGAGTAGTCCCTGTCCGTACCTTTGAGTTCCGTGATCTCGGTCATTTGCTTTGTAACTGCATCCACCGAGTATATCACAGTACAGTGGCTGTTATAGCAGTAGTCGTCATACAGCACACTGAGGTAAAGGGTATCACCGTCAAATGCGTAGGAGGCGAGTCTCGGCTTATCGGGACCAGCGTGTCCTTCATCGTATTCCCTGCATTTTTCCTCATATTCGGGATCGTCGGGACTTGCTTCCCAGTATGGATCACGTATTTTTTCAGTTCTGCAAGGAGTCTCTCTCGTTCCGAAATCAAGGTCAGAGAGGTCGAGACTGTGTATCTCAAATGGCGGTTCGTTGTCCGTATGAGTGACGTTAATTGTAACCTCGCTGAAGCTGTTTTCTGCAAGCTCGATGAATTCGGCAGGTTCCTCCGCCGAGTCCGAAGCCTGTGATTCAATTGTTGTACTGTTTGCTTCGGGACTGCTTTCGGTTGAAGTGCTTTTGCCTGTTTCCGTACTCTTTTCAGCCTGTACCGTGTCTGCGGAAGTCGTTGCCGCAGTATCCGCTGAAATCTGCTCAGAAGAACTGTCCTTATTGTTGTTCTTGCAGGAAGTAAGTGTCATTAATGAAACAAGAGCGATAATGATAAATTTTTTCATATTTTATGCCTCCTCTATGATATGCACTATTCTAAAATATCCATTCTTTTATTGTTAGATAAAGGTAGGTATATAAATAAGTGACTTTAAGGGACGAAAAAGACTAAATAAAACAAATAACTTTATTCAGGCTCTTCCGAACGTCTGAAAGCGTCCTGCGTGAAGTCTTAAAGAAATCTTAAGAATGTCTTAAAATAGCGTAATTTCGGACTTTTTGTATTGACACCGACAGGAATTTGTGTTATAATTTTAACATCGGCTGTGCATACATCCGTGTAAAGATATGAAAGAAAGAGGGTTTTATTAATGGATAAGGTCCTTGAGGTAAAGGAGCTTTCAAAGCAGTATACCAAATTGCTTGCTGTTGATAAAGTTTCGTTCGATATCGCTCCGGGAGAGATCTTCGCCCTGATAGGTCCCAACGGCGCAGGAAAGACCACTACCATACGAATGATATCAACGCTTTTAACTCCGACTTCGGGAGATGCGATAGTTGCAGGAAACAGCATCGTAAAAGCACCGAAAAAGGTAAGAGAATCCATAACCTACCTTCCCGATGAGGCAGGTGCTTACAAGAATATGAAGGGTATCGAATATCTGCGGTTCATGGCAGGTCTTTTTACAAACGATCCCAAGAAGGTAAACGAGTATGTTGAACGTGCAAAGAGCATAAACAAGCTCGGCGAACGTCTGAATGACAAGCTCGGAAGCTACAGCCGAGGTATGATACGTAAGGTACTGCTTTCCCGTGCGGTAATGACTCAGCCTAAGCTTGCAATACTTGATGAGCCTACCAGCGGTCTTGACGTACTCAATGCCATTGAGATAAGAAAGACAATAAAACAGCTTGCGGCAGAAGAAGGCATGTCCTTCCTGCTTTCATCCCATAATATGCTTGAGATAGAGTTCGTTTCGGACCGTGTCGGCATAATCGCCAAGGGACATCTTCTCGTAACAGGCAGAACGGATGAACTTAAAGCAAGATACAATGCAGCTAATCTTGAAGAAGTATTTGAAAGGGTGGTGAACGGAAATGAAATTCTTTAACCTCCTGAAAAAAGAGATAAAGGACCTTGTGAATCTTCAGATGATCATGGGAATAGTTGTAGTAATGATGCTGTTCTTCATGCTCGGAAATGTAATGGGAAGCACTATGGATGAGGTTTCCAAAATGGGAAGCACCATTAATCTCTGCGACAGGGACAATACCGCTCTTACTGCCGAGATCATCGATATGATGAAAGAAAACGATACAGAGATAAAGCTTGTCGATTCACAGGGCGATGATTATGCAGCGATACTCAGTTCAAATGATATCGATAATCTCGTGATAATCCCCGAGGGATTCTCAGAAGCCTTTGAAAAGGGTGAGAAGCCAGAGATCATCAATATAACCCGAATGAAATCGGCATCTGCGTTCGCAAGCATTACAAGCGACAACACTGCGGCTACGGATCAGATAAGCTCATGCCTTACGGATCTGCGCTATAAGGATGTGGATATCTCGGAGGATGAACGGGATATCATCACTGATCCTGTTGAGGTGGTTGATAATACCGTTGTAGCTGATAAATCGGCAAAGATATCGTCCCTTGTGGTTGCAGGAAGCCTTTCATTGCAGGGCATGCTGCTTCCCATAATAGTATTTGTACTCATTATGATGACTTCTCAGGGACTTATGAACGCTATCTCGACCGAAAAGATCGACAAAACTCTTGAAACACTTCTTTCAACTCCCGTTTCAAGAACATCCATACTCAGCGCAAAGATGCTTGCGGCCGCAATAGTTGCAATGCTTCAGGCTGTAGCGTATATGATAAGCTTCTCAACATTTGCCGCAGGAATGGCAGGCAATATGGGTTCTGCAATAAACGCGGGGACCAATGTTGCATCGGATGTGGATACTTCGGCTATCATAGGCGAGGTAATGTCCAGCAGCGCGGCAATGAATCAGCTCGGACTTACTCTTTCGGTTACCGATTATCTTCTTGTGGGACTTCAGCTCTTCCTTACCATAATGATATGCCTTTGTGTATCGCTTATACTCGGTTCACTTGTAAGCGATATGAAGTCCGCACAGACTCTTATACTTCCGCTTGCGCTTTGTGCAATGATACCGTATATCATAACCATGATGACGGATGTTAACTCGCTTCCTACTGCACTTAAGCTTGTGGTATATGCTATACCTTTCACTCATACATTTACTTCGATACCGAATCTGATGTTCGGTCATGATAATGTATTCTTCATCGGACTTATCTATCAGATAATATTCTTTGCTGTATGCCTCTTCTTTGCACTCAGACTCTTCAATTCGGATAAGATACTCACTGTATCACTTAATCTCGGACAGAAATCAAAGTTCAAGAAGAACCAGAAGCAGTATACCGATGAATGATTAATAGCTGATAAAAGGGGACACTCCTGTATTTATGATGCGGAGGTGTCCTCTTTTTGTCACTTTTGTCACCTGTCACTGTACACGAAAAAAACATTGTCATTTATGTCACAAAGCATATAGTAAGCCATTTTAAATAATTGTTAATATATATATCCAACTATTTGCTTTTTTCAGTTCATACCCCGAGTGACGGGTGACAAAAGTGACAAAATGCATCAATAAGTTGTCAGGAAGCTGTTATAAGAACTGAGTGCAGGGGACGCCTTTGGCGGTACGCACAGTAAGCAGAGAGCAGAAAAGTTACAGAATTTATCCGATGTAACGAAAATGTTGTAATTTGTAAATAAATATCAATGGCAATGTTATGAAATATTGGTTGACTTGATAGCCTTGTTGTGATATTATATAGAAAAACCTTAGTTCAAAGGAGGAAATGGAAATGAAAAAAATATTGATATCAGCAGCATTCGCTGCAACAGTTGCACTTACATCCTGCGGAGACAGTATGTCAACAAACTCTGCGGCAGACGCTTACAATAAAAATGAACCTGCTTATGAGATGCAGGCTGATAATGCAGCATACAATTCCGATAGCAGTGCGGCAGAAAGCTACGATGCAGAAGAATCATCCGACAGCTCAGCTGCATCCGAGGACCTTGAACAGAATATCCTTAAGGTAGTCAACAAGCAGATGCTTGTATATTCCTGCGATATGAATATAGACGTCCTTGAATTTGACGAATCTGTTGATAAGTTCCACGACCTTATTGACAAATACAAGGGTTTCATAGAGAGCGAAAGATACAGCGACGGCGGTAATTCAAGCAAGTGGCAGTATTCCGAGGACGAGAAGTGGAAGACTCTCAACGCAGTTATAAGAGTGCCGAGTGCGGATTATGACAATTTCTGCAAAGAGGCGGAGGAAATAGGCGATATGCGTATGAAGAATGCTTCCGTCCAGAACCTTACCACCGAATATTCCGACCTTACCACCACTCTTAAGATATACGAGGCAAAGGAACAGCGCTATCTTAAGCTTCTTGCCGAGATAGAGGACGAGAGCAGGGCACTCTCAATGGAAAGAGAGCTTACCGATATACAGGTTCAGATAGCAAATATCAAAACTCGCATGAACTCGATAGAGAACGATGTCGCTTATTCCTACATCAACCTCAGCCTGAACGAGGTTCGTGAGTATCAGGAGGTCAAGGTAAGAGAGCCTGAGGATACCTTCGGTCAGCGCTTCAAAATAACAGTCAAGAAAACAACAAACGGCTTCCTGAGCTTCCTTGAAGGACTGCTGTTCGTTATCATAAGCATGCTTCCATACCTTATCCTCATAGGAATAGCTGTATTTGCCATAGTGAAGATAAGAAAGTCGCTCACCAATAAAAAGAAGAGAGAATATGAAGAGCGTGAAAGAAAACTTAACGCTTCAAGGAGCGAGTCCATTGCGGAAACTCATCCCGAGGAGTCTGCTGAGGAGAAAAAGGACGATATCCTCTGATATCGGCGCAGCAACAGACGGTTGCTTGATTACAGCCGTGAAAGATGATATAATGTCTGTGAGGTGAAAAACTATGGAAACCAAAGACATTATACTCGGATTACGCACAAAAAACAATCTCTCACAGGAAGAACTTGCTGAAAAGGTCTTTGTTACAAGACAGGCTGTTTCACGCTGGGAAAACGGCGAGACTGTCCCCAACACCGAGACACTCAAGCTGTTGTCTTTGCTGTTTGATGTATCGATAAATACACTGCTTGGCTCTCCGAGAAAGCTGATATGTCAGTGCTGCGGTATGCCGCTTGATGATACTTCAACAAGCAGGGAACCTGACGGTCCATTCAACGAAAGCTACTGTAAATGGTGCTATACGGACGGCAAATACACCTATTCCAGTATGGAAGAACTGACAGACTTCCTTTCTCAGCACATGGCAAACGAGAGCTTTACTCCCGAACAGGTAAGGGAATACCTGGGGAATATGCTCCCGACTCTTGAACACTGGAAGAAGTGAATCTGTGCTTCGGGCGGTGTTCATTAAAAAGAATACGTATAAATGAGGGAAGTACTATGTATAGTGCTTCCCTCAGATTCTTTTCGTAAATTAATTTTTGCTGTATGATATCAGTCTTTGCTGCTGAGCTGCTTCTTGTATCTTCTCTCTCTTTCGAGCACGATACCAAAGACCACAGACATAAATGTAAGACCAAACCAGTCTGAGCCTGTAATCTGGCTGAATGTGGCATGAGGATCAAAAAGATCCGAGAAATAAACAACTGCTGCTGTAATGAGAGTTACGACGTAAACTGCCTTAAAAACGAAGAATGCTATCTTTTCTGACTTTTTCATAATAATTACTCCTTTAGGTTCATATTTTTCCGGGGCTTTTCCCCGTTTCCATGATCTTATTATACACCGCCGCAAGTCTTTTGTCCTTCTTCTTATATTACAGAACGTTACAATTATGAAATGTTATGCCGACTTGATAACTACGAGATGCAGCATAGGTGTGCATTTCGACGATAATTGTGAAAACTTGTTATTACCTCTTGAAAATAAGGAAAGAATATAGTATAATAGTATGGATAATATAATCGGGAGGTGTGCCCTTTCCGAGAAAAAAGGAGGAACAAAATGGCTAATACAAAAGCCGTCAGCAGTAAGCCGTCGGGTGCATTGTCAAACCCGTTTCAGGCAAGTCCCTACGTTAAGTACAGACCGCTGTACTATATCGCAGCCTTCCTGATACCTGCGCTGCTGACATTCATTGCTTACGCCTTGTTCGGTGTTTACCCGTTCAATGGACGTTCAGTACTGACTCTTGACCTGAACGGTCAGTACGTATACTACTTTGAAGCTATCCGTGACGCTTTCTGGGGCGGACGAAGCGCTCTTTACAGCTGGGAGAGAAATCTCTCGGGAGGTTTCCAGGGCGTTATAGGCTATTATCTCGCCAGTCCGTTTACCTTGATAGTGGTGCTTCTGCCAAAGAAGTTCATACTCGAAAGTCTGATGATAATGCAGATTTGCAAGGTAGGAGCCGCAGGAACCTCTTTCTGTGTGTACGCTCAGAAGTCGAAAAAGGTGCCGCCGCTGCAATCGGTCATCTTCTCTACGATGTATGCGCTTATGGCATTCGTTGCGATACAGCTCATCGATCCTATGTGGATCGACGGACCTATCTTCCTGCCGCTGATAATCCTCGGTGTTGAATACCTCATCGACGACGGCAGAAAGATAAACTATATAATCCCGCTTGCTATCATGTTCATTGCCAACTTCTATATAGGATTCATGGTGGCAATATTCGTGGCATTATACTTCGTGTTCTATCTGTTCTTCGGTACAGACCGCAAGTTCAGGGATTCTATGGACTACGCAAGAACATTCGGCAGAATGGTGCTTGCAACAGGCGTTGCCCTGATGTGCAGCTATATCATGATAATGCCTGTATACAACGCTCTTGCACTTGGTAAGTTCGACTTCTCAGAGCCTGATTACAGCTTCAAGACCATGTTCAATCCGCTGGAGCTCATTCCTACTCTGCTGCCGAACCAGTACTACTCCGTAAACGTGGATGAAGGTACAAGAATGTACGGACGTCCCGAGATATACTGCGGAGTTCTTTCACTCGTACTTGTACCGCTGTTCTATATGAACAAGAATATCCGCAGGAACAAGAAGATCGGCTATTCGCTGATACTCTTCGTGATGTTCTTCAGCATGTACATCAAGCCTATCAATATGATGTGGCACGGCGGTCAGGATCCTAACTGGCTCCCTTACAGATATTCATTCCTGATATCATTTATACTTGTCGCAATGGCAGCCGAGGCGTTTGCAAACCTCAGAGAAAGCGAGATATCTATCAAGCACGTATCGGAAGTTTTTGCAGGCCTTGCAGTTCTTGTATTTATTTTCAGTACAGTAATGTCAACGTTCAATTACAACGAGGAGAAATACAAGTACGTTGCAAAGTTCCCCTATAAGACCACAGAGAACTATAACGGTCAGGACTTCACACATATCTGGCTCGGAACTCTCTGCTTCGGACTTATCCTTGCTGCTGTTTATCTTGCAGGCATCTATCTCTACAGCACTGTCAAGAAAAAGAAGGATGCCCGTATAATAAGTCTCTTTATGGCAGCTCTTGTCATTTTCGAGGCAGGCTACAACACCTATGATACTATCTGGAAGATACACAAAGAGGTCTACTACTCAGACCACAAGACCTATGACGTTATCAAGGACGCTTATAAGGTAGTGGACGAGCTTGAAAAAAAGGACAGCTCCTTCTACCGCTCTGAAAAGACCTTCTTCCGTACAGTAAACGACAACCAGGCATGGGGACTTAAGGGTATATCCCACTCCAGCTCTGTCATGAACGGACGTATACTCCGCTTTATCGAGACTCTCGGATACTCTTTCAAGACCTATGAGACAAGATACGACGGAAATACTCCTGTTGCGGATTCGCTCCTTGGCATAAAGTATGTCTTCGACGATCCAGCAAAGCATACCGAAGGCAATAAGAAGTCGCTTCTCAGCCCTTACTACAACAAGATATACTCAACTACCTATACGGACGATTCAAGCAAGCAGGCTACTCTCGATGTATACGAGAACCCCGATGCTCTTCCGATAGGCTTCATGGCTGACGATGATATCACAATGCTCAGCTTCCTCGGAAACGATAACCCCTTCAACAGCATGAACAACTTCCTCAGCTCGATGACGGGAAATACTCCGAGCTATACAGGCGCTCTTGAACCTAAAGAATACTTCAAGAGAATAGAGATCGATCCTTCAACAGACGTTGTTCTGAATGACTGCTGGGAATCTGATTACGGCGGACAGCATTGCTATAACGCAAATGCAGGTGCAGGCGATCCTACTGTAAGGATACACCTTACAACTCAGTCTGATGATGCGCTTTACATGTTCCTTAAGTCTGATAACGCAAAGAAGAGCAACCTCTGGGTATCTACCACAAAGAACGCTGAAACAGGAGAGTTTGAGGACTTCTCATCCTACGGCTCATACTACGACGGCTATGACTATTCTATCGTAAATCTCGGAAAGTTCCCTAAAGGCACGGAAATGGAAGTAAGACTTACTATCCTTCCTACAGGCGACGGCGGAGCTTATGTAGGTTCCAACGAGTACATCATGATAAAGGATTTCCAGTTCTATCACCTTGATTACGAGACATTCCACAACGACATATCAGCTCTCAAGGAACATCCGTGGGTTCTTGATATGAACAAGACAAAGGATAACTACCTTACAGGTGAGATAGACGCTCAGGAGGGACAGATAATGTATACATCCATTCCTTACGAGCCCGGCTGGACTATCAAGGTAGACGGCAAGAAGGTCGATCCGCTCTATGTTGAGGCTGATACTGCCGACGGTACAAAGCGTATGCAGAATACTGTTGCAGGGGATCTCGGTTCGATAGTAATACTTGATGCTATGATAGGTCTCAGACTGCCTGCAGGTCATCATACAGTAACTATGAAGTATTCACCTCCGGGATTCAATACAGGTATCATACTCCTTCTTCTCGGTATTGCAGCATGTGTTGCATTCTATATAACAGACAGAAAGAGCAATCCTGTAATGATCGCCGAGAGAAAGGCCAAAGAACGCAGAAAGGCAGGACTTCCCGAGGTCAGCGCTGCTGACGGAAAGAAACCTGTGCAGATAATCAAGTCCAAGGGCAGCGAAGTAGCCGCAAAGGCGGAAGCCGTAAAGGAAAAGGCTGCCGAAAAGGCAGAGCAAGCCGCTGAAGCAGTTGAAAAGGAAGTGCGCGAGACTGCTGAGGATATTGCAGAAAAGGCTGACAAGACCGCTGAAGCTGTTAAAGAAACTGCCAAGGATGCAGTAAAGACAGTGAAGAAAGAGGTAAGCAAGCCGGCACCGAAGAAAAACAACGGCGGCAAGAAGAAAAAGAAAAAATAACAGCACATAATGCGGTCTGACCGCAGAAAAAAGCCCGACGGGAGCGCTCCTGTCGGGCTTATTTTTTTATTGAACTGTTTTAGTAGGGGAGTCGGAACTTTCCTGCGCGCCATACGCCTTCGGAGTCTATTACTACCGAGAATTCCTCTTCCTCGGAGTAGGAATTTTCTCCGCCGAAATCCGTTTCGTCATAGTAGTTGGTAACGGTGAAGAATATCTCATCCTCGCCCTTTGAGCGTATATCGGTTATCTTCGAGTAGCCATAGAATATATTTGCTCCTCTTGAGCCGGACAGAGCGTAAACATGACCGTCCTTTTCCATGTAGAGCAAATCCAGTTCGTCGGGATATCTGTCGCTGAATACCTTGTGGTAATCCGCTCTTATGTCCGCCATTGAAGTGATATTCGCATCCTTTATGCGGTAGAACTGCCAGTTGTACTGGTTCTCGATGTAGTCGTTCATATCAAGCTCATAGGGTGAACCTACGGTGAAGGACCACTGAGTCTTGCAGGCGGACTCGTAAAGTGCCTGTGCCGCAGCCATAAGAGTCTGGTCGTCGGCTTCGGCGGAATCCTCCTTGAACTGTACAGCGCCGTTTGCATCATATGTAAAGTTGGCATCCGAGCTGCCTGACTGAGCGGCAGTTGTTACTGCTGATGCTGCGGTTGTGACGGACTGAGTCTGTGTTTCGGCTGCCTTTTTTGTGGAAGCGACGGCTTCGGTAGCGTCAGATTCTGTCTCAGCCTCTGTTGCTGCTTCTGTAGTGGAAGCCACAGCTGTACTTACGTCGGAGTGGTCGGCTTTGCCTGTTTTTTCGTTACAGGATGCCGCACATGCTGCAAGTGTCAGTGCAGATAGCATGGCAATAGTGCGTTTCATTATCAAATATCCTCCTGTTCATCGTCCTCAAGGTTGAAATCTATAGTACCGTCGCTGACGTTCACCGCCGCACATACTACTCTTACGGTCTGTCCGAGAGTGTAGGAAACACCGCTGAACTTCTCAGTCAGCGAGACAGGTTCAGAGTAGTCATACTCGCCCTCGGGGAGGGTGCGGATGTGGACAAGTCCCTCAACGGTATTCGGAAGCTCGGCATAGAAGCCGAACTCGGTAACGCCTGATATTTTAGCGGTGAAGCTCTCGCCGATGTGCTGCTTCATATACTCGGCTTTATAGCAGTCCTCGCATTCGCGCTCTATGGCAACAGCTCTCAGCTCCGCAGAGGATGAGCGCTCGGCAGCGTTTGCGGCAAATCCGCTGTATCGCTTTGTGAGCCATGTGTTGTCATAGCCTGCAAGGATGTCCGTTATCATGCGGTGAATGGCAAGGTCGGGGTAACGTCTTATAGGCGAGGTGAAGTGAGCGTAGTCATCAAGCACCAGTCCGAAGTGTCCCAGCGGCTCGTTGGAGTACTTTGCCTTTGCCATTGAGCGCAGAACCATCGTATTGACCGCCTCGAACTTGTCGGTATCTTTTGCGTTTTTCAGTATCTCGGCAGCGTGAGCAGGCTTGAACTCGGTAAAATGCGGATATGCAACTCCTGCCTTGCGGAGCATCTCGCAAAGTGCCGCAGTTTTTTCCTCGGGAGGTGCTTCGTGTACTCTGTAAACAAACGGCACCTTCTTGTCTCTTGCAAGTTTTGCCGCAGCTTCGTTGGCTGTCAGCATGAATTCCTCTATTATGCGCTCTGCCTTGCCTCTTTCACGGGGCACTACATCGACACATACGCCTTCATCGTTGATTATCAGCTTGCTCTCGGCAGTTTCAAGCTCGGGAGCGTGTCTGCGTTCCTTCTTTGCGATAAGTATATCTGCAAGCTCGTTAAGGAGCGGTATTTCCTCTGCAACTACAGCATACTTTTCCTTTATCGCATCGTCGGCAGAACCGTCGAGTATGCGGTTTATCTCGGTATAAACGCCCTTTACACGGGAACGGATAACGCTCTTGCAGAAGCGGTAGCTGAGCATCTCGCCCTCTTTTGAAAGCTCCATGAATGCGGAGAGAGTAAGTCTGTCCTCATCGGGATTAAGTGAGCAGATGCCGTTTGAAAGCTCTTTCGGGAGCATAGGGATGACCTTATCGGCATAGTATATACTTGTGCCTCGCATGAGAGCTTCCTTGTCAAGTGCGCTGTTGCCCTTTACGTAGTGTGAAACGTCCGCTATGTGGACTCCGAGACGGTAGCCCTTTGATGTACGCTCGACCGATACAGCATCATCAAGGTCCTTGGACTCGGCACCGTCAATGGTGAATATCGCCATATCACGAAGGTCCTCACGGTTGTTGAAGTTGTATTCCTGAACTCCGCCCTCGGATATTTTCTTTGCTTCTTTAAGTACCTCTGCCGAAAACTCGGTAGGAGCGCCGTGGATGCAGAGTATGGACTGAGCGCAGGATGCTGCAAGCTCGGAATTTCCGAACACTGATACTATACGGACCTTATGCTCTGCGTGTCTGCGTCCCCTGAAAACTATCTCGGCAAGGACCTTGTCGCCGTTGCTGAACTTGGTATTGCCGTCCTTCACTATGATAACGTGATTCTTTGAAGCGGTATCGGGAACGAGGTATGGTGTATCGTCCACGAATTCTATTCGTCCCGTAAGCTCGGATGAACCGAAGCTTATGATATCCTGTACTTCACCCTCGGGTTCGCCCGAACGGGAGGGGATGTCCGCAATGAGTACACGGTCGTGGGGCATTGCGCCAAGCATGCACTTTCCGGGAATGAAGTATTCGACTCCGTCATCTGTGACAGCGAATCCGAATGTACGGCTGAGACGTGTTATCTCGCCTACTTTGAGACCAAGTGCTGAGCACAGTGCGGCTTTCATGCCCTTGCGTACCGTAACTACGCCCTCTGTGCGGAGCTCGTCAAAGGCTGCGGCGAAGTTTTCGTGTCCCGATTTCTTCGTTCTGCACTTTGATTCAAGTTCACTTATTGGCATTGCTTTTTTGTTGTATGTTCTTAAAAATGTAACTATCTTATGCTTATAGCTTTCGACGCTTACTGCGCCGGTATTTTTCTTTTTTGTCTTTCCTGACATATATTATCTCCTTATTTCCTTATATCTTTCCTGTTTTCAAATTAAATGTGACTAAAAAAACAAGCCCCATGACCGTCAGTCACAGGGCTTTATGATGTTCTTACTTATCAGTGAACAGCGGGATGATATTAACAGCAAGAGTAGCAATGAAAAGGATGATACCTAATGCTCTTGTTATCTTGTTGAGAATAGCCTCCTTGCTGCGTCCCTCATTCTTGCCGTAGAACGAATCAGAGCTTGCGCCTGTAAGAGCAGCAGTCATGCTGTCCTGGGATTTCTGCTCCTGAGCGAGACAGATGAGAACGATTATAACGCTTACTATAAGAAGGACGATACCTCCGATTATTTCAAGAACTGACATAAATAATGACCTCCGAAAAATGTTTTATGATACGGCATAAAGCCTGTATATTTCAATGAACTATGTTATTATAACATAAATGCGGAGGTTTTGCAAGGGGGTGACGTGAAAAAAGCGCAAGAATTTTTCATGTTGGTTTTGTTGAAAACTTACAATAGCCCCTTGTTTTCTGCGGAATCAATGGCGTTATCCACAGCTTCGGTGTCGAGTCCGATTATCGGACTGCCGTTGACTACGGTGACGGGAAACCCACGCTGACCTGTAAGCTGAAACAGCTTGTTGTAGTTTTCCTCGGTTGTAACGTCCATGCATCTGTAGCTTACTCCGCGCTTATCCAGATGCTCCTTCATTCTGCGGCTCAGCTCGCAGGCTTCGGCTGAATACAGTTCTATCATGGCACACCTCCGGTAATGATACTGCCTTTAGTATTGTCAATGGGGCGGAGTTTATTCTTTTATTGGTATTTTGCTTGACAGTATAGGAAGTATGTGATATAATGTTACTTGCGTCAAATCAATTAAACGTTTAATTGTTTCGTTGGCTAACTGTTTCGGAGGTGATAAAATGATACGGAACAAGGATATGGTGGGAGCTTTCGAGAGCATCCACCTGCTGAGAAAACTCTTCGTAAGACGCATCAGCGAGACTTCTCCACTGCATTTCAGTCAGGTTGCCATTATGAAGACCATAGAGCAGAATGAGAACTGCACTCAGTCCACCATTGCGGAAAGACTGTGCGTAACTCCCGCATCTGTGGCAGTATCCACCAAAAGGCTCCAGAAAGCGGGACTCATAACCAAAACAGTCGATTCGGATAATCAGCGCTGCAAAAGACTTGCCCTTACCGAAAAAGGCAGAGAAGCAATAGAGCATCATATCAGCCTTTTCAGGGATTACGATGAACTCGTCTTTTCCGACCTTACTGAGGATGAGAAAGAGAAGCTCATGGAAGTCCTCGGAAGGATGATAAGCAGAATGAAGGAAATAGAAGGTATAGAAGGAGAGTTCTCCGATACGCTAAAGCTCCAGTGTATACTCCACAAGCGCATGACCGAGCTTGAAAAAGAATAACAGGAAAGGAGTATTGCCTATGTTCAGAACTATTTTCTCACATGTTGGACAATACAAAAAACAGGCCCTGCTGACGCCGCTTACCATGATAGGCGAGGTCGCTATGGAGGTGCTTATACCGACGGTAATGGCACTTATCATCGATAATGGCATCAAAAAGGGAAGGATAGGCTATGTTGCAGGCATGGGACTTCTCATGGTCGGTATGGCTATCGTATCCCTCAGCTTCGGCGCATTAGCAGGAAGACTCAGCGCCGTTGCAGCAATGGGTTTTGCAAAGAATTTAAGAAGTGACCTTTTCCACAAGGTACAGGACTTCTCATTCGCAAATGTGGATAAATTCTCCACAGCTTCACTGACAACGCGTCTCACCACAGACGTGACCAATATACAGAACGCTTTCATGATGTTCATACGTTCAGCCTGCCGTGCGCCGATAATGCTCATATTTGCGCTTGTTATGGCTATAAGGATGAATTCAAGGCTTTCCGTGATATTCCTCTGTGCAGTACCTGCACTTGCACTCGTAATGGGATTCATCATGACTAAGGCACACCCTATGTTCAAGGCGATGCTTGCACTTTATGATAAGATGAACTCGGGAGTTCAGGAAAACCTCATAGGTATCAGAACAGTAAAGGCGTTCGTCCGTGAGGAGTATGAAAACAAGAAGTTTACCGAAAATACGGAAGCTGTACGTCAGGCACAGGTACGTGCTGAAAAGCTCGTTATAACTACAATGCCTGTAATGCAGTTCATCATGTACACCTGCATCATATCGATACTCTGGTTCGGCGGTCACATGGCTGTAAAGGGACAGATGGAAACAGGTGAGCTTTCAACATTCATAACCTACGTGGGACAGATACTCATGTCTCTGATGATGATATCATTCCTGTTTATGATGTTCATAGTATCAAGAGCGTCAATGCAGAGAATATATGAAGTTCTTACGGAAAAGCCTACTGTTACCGATCCCGCTTCTCCTTCAGAGGACGTAAAGGACGGCTCTGTAGTATTCGACAACGTAAGCTTCAGCTATTTCGATGATATGAACAATCTTGCACTTGACCATATTAACCTTGCTATAGAATCGGGCGAGACTATCGGTATAATCGGCGGTACAGGTTCATCAAAGACCACTCTTGTACAGCTTATCCCCCGTCTTTACGATGTAACGGAGGGTACAGTAAAGGTAGGCGGAAAGGATGTGCGTGAATACAGTCTTGAAGCGCTCAGGAACAATGTTGCAATGGTGCTTCAGAAGAACGTTCTTTTCTCGGGTACAATAAAGGATAACCTTAAGTGGGGCAATCAGGATGCAACTGATGAGGAGATAACAGAAGCCTGCAAGGCTGCCTGCGCTCATGAATTCATCGAGGGATTCCCTGACGGTTATGATACAGACCTCGGACAGGGCGGCGTAAACGTTTCAGGCGGTCAGAAGCAGAGACTCTGTATAGCAAGAGCACTTCTGAAAAAGCCGAAGAGAATAATTCTTGATGACTCGACCAGTGCGGTAGATACCGCTACGGACAGCAGTATACGCAAGGCTTTCCGCGAAAAGCTGGCAGATACCACCACATTCATCATTGCACAGCGTATATCATCCGTTAAGGATGCGGACCGTATCATAGTTATGGATAACGGTAAGATAAGTGCTGTAGGTACTCACGATGAGCTTCTTGAAACAAGCCATATATACCGTGAGGTATACGATTCTCAGCAGAAAGGAGCGGATGAATAATGCCTCCTAAGAAGAATATGGGACCTGTACAGAAGCCTGCGGACATGAAAAAAGCGATAAAGCGCATAGCAAGCTACATGTACGGCTTCAAGCTGCACTTCATTTTTGTTGTTATCGGAGTAGTTATCAGTGCTTTTGCAGGCATTGCAGGAAATATCCTACTTAAACCGCTTATCGATAACATCGAACAGGCGCTTAAAACAGGCGACTGGAACAAAAAGGGATTCGTCGGCATACTTGCAGCAATGGCAGGAGTTTATCTCTTTGGCGCATTATCCACATTTGTGTATCAGCGTCTTATGATGCGTGTATCGACCACCACCCTCATGAGAATAAGAAATGACCTCTTCAATAAAATGGAATCACTGCCGATAAAGTTCTTTGATAAGCACACACACGGCGAACTTATGAGCCTTTATACCAACGATACCGATACGCTCCGTGAAATGCTCGGAAACAGTATCGCACAGTTCATAAGCTCGGCAGTTACTATCGTCGGAGTATTCATTGCTATGCTGATATACAGCTGGCTGCTGACCATTATAGTAGTCATAATGCTCTTTGTTATCATACGTGTTATCGGATTTATCGGAGCACGAAGCAGTAAGGGCTTCATAGCTCAGCAGGCTGCACTTGGTAAGACTAACGGCTATATCGAGGAGCTTATTGACGGTCAGAAGGTTGTTAAGGTATTCTGCCACGAGGATATAGCAAATGAAGAGTTCGACCGTCTGAACGATGAGCTTTGTCAGGCTGCAACAAGAGCCAACACCTTCGCAAACATTCTCATGCCTATCATGAACAATCTGTCATATCTCCACTATGCTGTAACAGCTATTATCGGCGGTATCATGACAGTTAAGGGATTCGGCGGAATGACTGTTGGTACGGTCATCTCATACCTCCAGTTCACCCGTTCGTTCTCGATGCCTATAACTCAGGTATCACAGCAGCTCAACTCGGTTCTTACTGCTCTTGCAGGTGCAGAGAGAATATTCCGTGTTATAGATGAGGAACCCGAAGCTGACGATGGTTATGTTACACTGGTAAGCGCCGATATAGCAGAGGACGGTACTATAACAGAGTCCGATAAGCGTACAGGCCGCTGGGCATGGCGTCATCCTCATAAGGCAGACGGTACTGTCACCTACACCGAGGTAAAGGGACGCCTTGAACTGGATGATGTTTACTTCGGATACGAACCTGAAAAGACTGTTCTGAACGGTATAAGCCTTTTTGCCGAGCCGGGACAGAAGATAGCCTTCGTAGGTTCAACAGGTGCAGGAAAGACCACTATAACCAACCTTATCAACAGATTCTACGATGTACCTGACGGAAAGATACGCTACGACGGCATCAACATCAACAAGATAAAGAAAAGTGACCTTCGCCGTTCACAGTCCATAGTTCTTCAGGATACCCACCTTTTCACGGGTACTGTAATGGACAACATACGCTACGGAAAGCTCGATGCTACCGATGAGGAGGTCTATGCAGCAGCCAAGCTTGCAAATGCGGACAGCTTCATAACTCACCTTGAAAACGGCTATGATACCGTGCTCACAGGTGACGGCGGCAATCTCTCACAGGGACAGCGTCAGCTCCTTGCAATTGCAAGAGCCGCAGTTGCAGATCCTCCCGTACTCATACTCGATGAGGCTACAAGCTCTATCGATACACGTACCGAGGCGCTCATCGAAAAGGGCATGGACAGTCTTATGGACGGCAGAACAGTTTTCGTAATCGCTCACAGACTTTCAACTATCCGCAACTCCAACGCCATTATGGTACTTGAACACGGAAAGATAATCGAGCGCGGCGACCATAACAGCCTTATCGCTCAGAAGGGCAAGTACTATCAGCTCTATACGGGCATGTTCGAGCTCAACTGACGGTACTTCTGAAACAGACAATCACTTTTATGTTCTATACATTATCGGGGAAAGGCTTTCAACTGAGAGTCTTTCCCCGAATCTCTTTATATGCAGACAGAAGGGGGGACTCAGTTTTTGAGTGCAAACAATATACCGTAATAAAAGGCTGATTATCCGAAAGCTTTTAGTTGACATTGCCTTATTTTTGCGGTATAATGACATTGATGACCTGATTCATCAGATACTGTGTTCGTGAAATATTGCAGTATAAAGGAGGAAAAAGAGTATGATATGTAAAAAATGCGGAAAATTCGTTGAGGACGGTGCCAGATTCTGCGAGGAGTGCGGCGCAAAAACAGATGTGGACGATATTCTCGTTGACAAGACAAAAGCTGCACTGGACGAAGCCGCTGAAAAGGCGGATAAACTGAGGAAAGAGACTCGTTCGGAAGCAGACAGGCTTATAGATGAAGCGCTGGACAGCGCAAACAGAGCGAAAAAAGCTGCCGATGATGCACTGAATGAAGGCGTGAACGCCGTAGATGAGACAGTACCGCCTAACGGTATACCGATGCCTGCACCTTCGGCTCCCGTGATGAACGGACCTGATACTTTCGGAAACCCTGCACCTCCGCCGTTCTATGACGAGCCTGAGGAAGAAGCTCCGCAGCCTGATGAGAGCTCAAAGGACTACGGCGAAAAGAAAACAAAGGTCGGCGCAGGAAGAATAATCGGCGCAGGTATAATAACTGTTATCGCACTTCTTCTCCTTATACTGCTCAGCATCATGTTCTGCATGAAGCTCGGTATCTCGGGAAATATAGTAAAGAACCGCGTTGAGAAAATGAGCATAACAGCAGTTCTTGACGGTCAGCTGGACGGCAAACCCGTTTACGATGATATTTACGGAAGTCTTGCATTCTCGGACCTCACAAACGGTTCAGCAAGCAGATCTGATTTCCGCGAGTATCTTGCAAAGACCGATCTTCTTGGCTTCGCAGCAGAAAAGGCAGCAGCTTACACCGATTACATGATGAACGGAAATATCGCTGATCCTTCCGTTTCAAACAATGATATAACAGCTTTCTTCGAGAGCAACTCGGGAGTTGACAAGGAAGTATTCGGCTATGAGCTTAAGATCGCCGATTACAACAAGCTCCGCAGTCAGCTTGAAAAGAACAAGGTTGAAGAAAATCTTTCACTTGATAAGTGGAGCAGGACAGTGGGATTCAGCCTTGATAATCTCAGCTATCTCTTCTCGTTCATAACACTTGGTATAATCCTCGCACTCATCCTCGTACTGCTCATCTGGATCGCAGTTATCGTTGATAAGCGCGGCAAGCACCTCATGGGAGCTTACGGTAATATCTTCATGTGGAGCGGTATCATCGTGTTTACGATAGGTGCAGTTATCATCGCAGGCGGCGCAATAGCTTATATGCTTACAGGAGAGGCTGTATTCTACATAGGTTCTAACGTACTTCTTCCTTTTGCACTCTTTGCAGTTGCAACAGGCGCTTTAGAGTTCATCTTAGGTTCTCTCTTCAAGAGAATAAGAAGAGCTATAAGACGCAAGGAAAAGAGAAATAAGGCTGTAGAAAAGGCACTTGCTGCTAATTCGTAAGAATATGACGGGATAACAGGTGCAATAACTGCATAAAATACAACGGGCGTATCTTTCTAAAGAAGGATACGCCCGTTTCTATTTTGAAATTATACTGCTGTATCAGTCTATTTTCGGAAGCTTTGCAAGAGACTTCTGTATCTCCTCATCTGTAGGGATATAGTCGCTCATCTTGCCGTCGTTGAAAGCAGCGTATGCATACATGTCAAAGTAGCCTGTACCTGTAAGACCGAAGAGAATAGTCTTTTCCTCGCCTGTTTCCTTGCACTTCATTGCTTCATCGATAGCTGCTCTGATAGCGTGGCTGCTCTCAGGTGCAGGGAGGATTCCCTCAACTCTTGCGAACTGCTCAGCTGCCTGGAATACAGAAGTCTGTTCTACTGATCTTGCTTCCATAAGTCCCTGATCGTAAAGCTCTGAGAGGATAGAACTCATGCCGTGGTAACGGAGTCCGCCTGCGTGGTTAGGTGAAGGCATGAAGCCGCTTCCGAGTGTGTACATCTTCTGGAGAGGGCAGACCTTTCCTGTATCACAGTAATCGTAAGCGTAAGTTCCGCGTGTAAGGCTCGGGCATGATGCAGGCTCTACTGCGATGATCTGATAGTCAGCTTCACCGCGGAGCTTCTCACCTACAAACGGAGAGATAAGTCCGCCGAGGTTTGAACCGCCGCCTGCACAGCCGATGATGATATCAGGCTTTATACCGTATTTATCCATAGCGATCTTTGTTTCAAGACCGATAACTGTCTGGTGGAGAAGTACCTGTGAAAGTACGCTTCCGAGTACATAGCGGTAGCCTTCCTTTGAGGTAGCTGCTTCTACTGCTTCGGAGATAGCGCATCCGAGACTTCCGTTTGTATCAGGGAATTCAGCGAGTATCTTTCTTCCGACTTCTGTTGTTGTTGAAGGTGAAGGAGTTACGCTTGCGCCGTATGTACGCATTACCTCACGGCGGAAAGGCTTCTGCTCGTATGAAACCTTTACCATGTATACGTTGCAGTCCAGTCCGAAGTATGAGCAAGCCATTGAAAGTGCAGTACCCCACTGACCTGCGCCTGTTTCTGTAGTAACACCCTTGAGTCCCTGCTTCTTAGCGTAGTAAGCCTGTGCGATAGCAGAGTTGAGCTTGTGGCTTCCGCTTGTGTTGTTACCCTCGAATTTGTAGTAGATCTTTGCAGGAGTATCAAGAGCCTTTTCAAGACAGTAAGCTCTTACCAGCGGTGCGGGACGATACATCTTGTAGAAGGACTGTATCTCCTCGGGGATGTCGATATACGGAGTTGTTTCGTCCAGTTCCTGCTTTACAAGCTCGTCACAGAATACGTGGCTGAGCTCCTCGGCAGTAACAGGCTTTCCTGTTGCAGGATTGAGAAGAGGTGCAGGCTTTTTCTTCATATCAGCACGAACATTGTACCACTGCTTGGGAAGTTCGTCCTCTGATAAATAGATCTTGTAAGGTATTTTTTCGTTTGCCATGATGATTTTCTCCTTTTCAAAGTTTTCAGGGTTTTTGTCGGATAAACGAAAAGCTCCTATCCGACATTGATAAATGCCGGGACAGGAGCTGATTTTACTTAGCTTCTGCGGTGCCACCCCGCTTGCTGCAACATTGCAGCCTCTTAAGTGTACTTCATACACAGGCTTTGATAACGCAGTTCCACTGCGGCGCGCATACTCACGGCAATGCCGTTTTCAGTCTGCCCTCAGAGGTCCATTCACCTGTATTCCGCATACCGTCTTTCACCATGCGACGGCTCTCTGGGATGCTTCCTGCAAGCTACTTACTCCTCTTCATTGGTTTATATTAAAAGCATATCACAAAATAAACCTGTTGTCAAGTAGTTTTTTGTGCCTTGAAAATCATTTTTTATGTCACATCGTATCCGTTACGAGTTCCTGAGTTCTCTTGCTGCTTCTGAACAGCAAAATGAGTATCATTGCAGCAGATACTGCAAAGACAGTCAGATTAACTGCCAGTGCTGCTTTGCTGTTTACAAGGAATCCGAGCTTGTTCTGCAGCGGAGAAGTAAAGAGCACGTAAACAAGGTTCGATACGAAATGGAAAACTATCGTATATGTGATATTCTTTGATTTCAGATATATCAGGATCATAAGCAATCCCATGATCTCGAGCGTTATGTTCAGCAATGCCTTATGACAGAGCTCCCATAACAATATAGAGCATATAATGAAGATCACTTTTTTATGCATCTTTGTTTTGCTGCTTATACATGTTTCTGCAAGTCCCCAGCGGAAAAACATTTCCTCAACTATAGGACTGAGTATGATAACATTAACGATATTATTGACGTTCAGCCAGTTTTCATCAACAGGCATGGTGCCTTCCTTTATCGAAAAATATGTTATTGCAAGCCGCATGAATAAAGAGCATATTGCGATTCCTGCAAGCATAAGCGGACTCGTTCTTTTTATGTTTTCTTTCTGCTCTGCAATAGCAGGTCTGTTGTACTGATGCATGAATATGAATATCAGTATGATGCTAAGCAATGAGCTTATTCCAAAATCATTCTTCAGATACATTCCTATGCAGAATTTTGGCGCAAGAAATATCAGGGCAAGTACGAAACATTTTTTTAATTTGTCTGCTAAAGTGCTTTTCATTATAGGTTCCTTTTCTGCTTTGATTTCTTATATGATAATATTATATCATATAAAGGATGAAATGCAATGCTTTCACGGTTAACGGTCGGTGGAAACGGTTATTCGGCAGATCAGAGCGATTATCTGTGGGAAAGTAATGTTGATTGGGAGAAAATAAAAAAGCATACCGCTCTGTTTTATGAGAGGGTATGCTTTTAAGCGAAGAGCATTCAGTGTAAAAGAATAAATAAGAATCTTCCGATGCATGAACCGAACCCGACTGCAGAACCTGCACAAAGGAACGTTGCAAATATTAATACTGCATATTGCAAAGCGGGACGTTTTGAGAGATATTTAAAAACTGTTTTAGCATGAGTTATAACCTTTTTCTTTATAAAATGTTTACTTCAGTTTTTATAATAGCTTGAAGCCCAAAAACACAATTTTCGTTAAACGTTCGGTGAAAATGGTTATTCGGCAGGTCGTATCACCACTCTGCGAAAATCATCTAATAAAGCAAAATACTCTCTTTCTATTAGAATAATAGAGTATAGTTACTATCAACGATAACTATTTGTTTTTATTTTTCTTGTATATATTTTTTATTATAATAGGAAAACTAATAATCCCATTTACAAAAAGTAAAATCACGTATGCAATTGAAATGATTAAGCAAAAAATATTTTCTTTACCTAAAGAAGCTACGTATATCATAGGGATTCCAAGCAAGAAAAGAATCACAGAACGTTTAGCTGCTGGTGTTTTTATTAATTCTTCATTTTCATTATATTTACACACAATAAATCACTCTCCATAATAAATAGCGGTAGTGAATATCAAATCGTAAACAGTCATTCACTATCAATATTAACTATAAAATATACGTTACTTTGCAAAGTAGTCTGCAAGTGTAGCTCCACCAACAGCGCCTGCGCCTGCGCCTGTAATTGCGCCGCCAACAAGACCTACTGCCGCTCCGCTTACAGTGCCAATACCAGGAATAGTAAATGTTCCTACTGCTCCTCCAGCAACAGCACCAGTCATTCCGCCACCAACGCAGCCTACTACGCCGCCTACTACAGCACCAACTACATGATACCATTTACCGCCTTCGAGCATCTCCATTTCATCGTTAGAGAGTTCAACAAAACCATAATTCATTACATTTTCCATTGTAAATTCCTCCTGAATTTTTTTAATATTGTTTTTTAATGTATTTATATCAAAGCCATTCCATACTACGCGCGCTTGACGGTTCGGCTGAGATACCTTAGAAAAGGAATTTCTGAGGTGTTTTCTTTCTTTGTGCTCACCTCATGATTCTATTATAGCATGATGCAAAAAAAAAAACAATAGTTTTCCGTTAAACGGTAGGTGAAAACGGGTTTTCGGGGGAGCGGTCGGTGAAAACGGTTATTCGGCAGATGAAAATGCTTTTTTGCGGAAAAAGATAATAAAAAGCATACCGCTCTGTTTTATGAGAGGGTATGCTTTTAAGAGAAGGTCATTCAGTGCAAAAGAGTAAATAAGAATCTTCCGATGCATGAACCGAATCCGAATGCAGAGCCGGCACAGAGTATCGATACGAATATTAATACTGCGTATTGCAAAGCGGGACGTTTAGAGAGATAGTTTAAAAATGTTCTCAGCATGGATGATTACCTCCTTATATCTTTATGAATTGGTTACTGCTATATTATCACAGCAGAAAGAAAAAAGCAACATTTTTCCGTTAAAAAGACGTTGAAACCGTTTATACGGCAAAAAACAGCTTGCTTGATCGGATCATGACACTATTCCCGAACGCTCTATGCCTTCTGTGAAGTATTTCTGAAGGCATACATACATTATAAGTATCGGAGTTATGGAAATAAGACAGCCTGCCTCTTTCCAGACTATCTGCTCACGGGGAGACACATCCGCTGTTGCCGAATTAAAAAGACGTACCTTCAGCTCTGTATCGAGGTTCTGGAGCATCAGAGCTATAGTTCTTGTATTGGTGAAGAATGTGGAGCTTACGTAATAGTCGTTCCAGTACCATACGACCGAGAACAGGAAAACCGTAAGGAAAGCCGACGCTGCGTTAGGAGCCATGACCTGAATGAAGGTGCGGAGCGGACCGCATCCGTCGATGTATGCGGCATCTTCAAGTTCACGGGGGAGTCCCCTGAAAAACTGGCGGAAAATAAGTATCATCAATCCTGCACGAATACCGTTTGCGGTTAGTGCAGGAAGGTACATTGTAGCCATAGAGTCGATAAGGTTCACCGTAAGGTCGCCTATGCCGAAGAAGCGGAACTGCGAATACAGTGGAAGGGATATGACCTGCGGCGGAACGAGTATCATCATTATGACTATACCGAAGAGAAGCTTTTTGCCTTTGAAGCTGAATCTTGCAAAGCCGTATCCTGTTATGGCGCAGGATATGATCTGTACCAGTGAACAGCCGATATTCAGTATCAGTGTATTCTTCAATGTGTTCCAGAAGTCCATAGCCTGAACAGTTTCTTTCAGAACGTCAAGGGTATAATGACGGGGTATCCACATTACTGTAGGATCGTTCATATCACCGCGTTCACGGAAAGTACAGCTTACCATATATATAAGAGGATAGAGGATAACGAAGCTGAGTCCTATTAGGATGAGAGTCCTGAAGAAAGGCCACACTCTGTCTGTAACAGCTTTTCTTCTGAAGTAGGAGCGTTCCTCTTTTGAGAATTCGGGTTTATTTTCCGTGGTATTTTCGGGAACAGTCTGTATATTTGTATCAGTCATACTTTCGCCCCCTATTCTACCTCGTAGTATATCATTTTGTTTATGATGAGCGTTATAACTACTATTGCAGCCATTACCACCGCAAAGTATACCCACGCCATTGCGGAAGCTTCTCCGAAGCGCCAGTCCTCGCCCATATCATGTATACGTTTCATTACCGCATTGGTGGGACTTGTAAAGGAATCAATGATCGTGAATATAAGGTTTGCGAGAATATATGGACTTACGCAGGGAAAGGTTATCTTCCAGAAATACTCCCATGCTGTAGCACCCTCGACCTGTGCAGCTTCTCTTGCGGTGGAGGGTATAGTCTGCAATGCGGCAAGGAAGAGAAGTATCTGTATGCCTGCACTCCATACTATGCCGAATATATTATCCGCAACTGCCGATATCATACCGCTCATTTTATCGCTTATGCCGTAGATACCCAGAAAGCGAAGAAGCTTTCCAACAAGGTCCGTAGAGAACATTGTGGAGAACTGCTCTGCTCCCGAATTGCCCGTTGAACTCATATCTCCCGATATAATGGCATATACGGGACCTGTTGCGATTATTACGGGAAGGAAGAATACAGCTCTTGCAAGAGTCCTTCCGCGGAATTTCTGATTCAGCATAACTGCAACGAAAAGCGAGAATATAAGTATCAGCGGAGTTTTCCACAGAGTTTCAAGGAGAGTTGATTTCAGAAGGTCGGTGTATTTGCCGTCCTCGGTAAGAACATATTCGTACTTATCAAGTCCCACGAACTCCGTCACCATTCTGCCTGTACCGACAGATACTTCGCTGAACGAGTAGCAAAGCGACTTGACCAGCGGTATAAGGAAGAATATAAGCGTTCCTATCATCCACAGGGACAGGAATCCGTAGCCGTAAAGTGCCTTTCTTCTCTGATAGGAGAGTCTGCGCCGAGGTGATTTCTGTTTGTTTTCGCTCATATCCTCACTTTACCTCCTTGCTGCTGAGGGATATGGTATTGCCGTCATAGGTAACGGTCTTTGCTTCAAGGTCGGTAACTACCTTAGTGCCGTCGGAATAAACGGTAGTTATAAGGTCGCCGCCGTTTTCTGTCTTATAGTCCTCTATAGTGCATCCGCTCACCTTTTTGAGAAGCGGAGAAAGAAGACGGTAGCTTTCGGCAGCGTGTTCAGTATGAGCGCTGCTTGCGGCATAGTAATATATATCGTACTCGGTGTCTTTCAGCTCACTGGTCTCGGAGCTGAGCAGATCGTATTTCAGACTGCTTCCAGTAGCCGCAGCCATAAGCAGCAGCCTGTCCCTGTCGGGATCGCCGTTTACAGCTTCCGTTGTATATGGTATAAGACCGTGCATAACAATCTGATAGAAAGGCTCGTCCTCGTTGAAGATATCGAACCTGCTTGAGGACATAGGAACGTCCGTTATACAGCTTACGTAAGGAAACAGGAAAGCATTGGCATTTTCTGCAAGTATGCCGCTTTTAAGGGACTTGCTGAGCTTTTCGCAGTTTTCTTCAAGAAGCTCCGCACATTTTGCACGTGATATTGAGTTCCTGCCGTAATCGCCGTACAGTGAAGCAGTCATATCGCCAAGCGAAACGCCTTCAAGACCTGCGGCACTGTAGTTTTCCGCAGTTTCACCGTAGACCTTTCCGAAGGAGACAGGTGATAAAAGGGACAGATTCTTTCTTGCACCGTCGGGCACTCCGTAAGCTTTATCGTAGCTGACTATGCGTGAGTATGAACCTGATACCCTTACAGCGGTGTCTCCGAATGAATTGTAGCCGTTGCCCGAATAGAAGCACCTGTAGTCTGCGGAAGGGTAGAGCCTGATGTCGTTTGCGGATGAGTAGTTTATGAGTGAAGTGAACTCTCTGCTTCCGCCGAGTACCGATGAAGGCTTTGCGGAGGTATCTATCTTGCTGCATATACCGTCATCGGTCCAGTTGTCATATTCCGCTGTGATACTGTCCGCACCCTTTTCTTTCAGCTCGGCGAGGATAGCCTCAGCTTCACCGAAATCTGTAACGGACTGCTTCATATTGACAGGTATGCCGAGTACAGGCTTTTTCTTCTGAACTCCGCCAAGTAGTTTTACGTAAAGCGGTGAAGAGTTTGCCTCTGCACGGGGAGTTATATGCTCCTCGTTTATAAGGTAGTTTCTGTAGCACTCTGCAACGTCCGTATAGTCTGCATCTTCTGCGGTAATGGGATAGTAGCGGAGCTCGATATCATCGGACTTTATGGGACCGCTCTCGAATACCGTCAGCTTATCGCTGTTATTTCCCGACATGTAGAAAGTGTCACTGCTTCGCATTACGAATGTGAAGTTACAGAAATTGTATGTGGTGTTGGACTGCCCCGAGGTCTGTGCAGTAATGTATGCGTTGGTATCTCCGCCCGATGCTACTGTAAGCAGGGCGTTATCCTCTTTTACTATGCCGTATACGGGCATGTATATCTGCTCGGTAATTGCGCCCCTTGTAGTGGGTACGGCAGTGCAGTCGGGACCGTAGACTCTCTGCGAATAGGCATTTACGTCCATAGTTTTCCCGTTGTTGAAGCGTACAAGCGCACCGCTTCCGTCAGGGATAACGAAATATCCCTCCTCGTTTTCGCCGCCTGCACCGAATGAACTCATAATGGTCAGTTCCGTGGCAAGATTTGCGGAGTTGGTCTCTTTTATTTCGCTGACCTTTACAGAAGCCTTAAGGCAGTCCTCTTCGAGAGTGTACTCAACGGGGACAGTAAAGCCTGCGGATGAGAAGGTGTATACCGCTTTTATGCCGTTTGCGGTATCAGTCACCTTTATATCGCATTCGTTACTGCCTGAGCGCAGTACATTGTTCACTGAACGGCTTGCAGGCACTCCGTAGCGGAGTTTCAGTGACGAACGCATATCATCGGTAACAAGCGGAGTTGCAAGACGGTCTCTTCCTGCGCCGAGAGGCGAGGACCACCATATGTATCCGGTTTTTTTGTTTTCGATGCCGATATTTGCATAGCGGTCGTCAACTATCATGGAGTAGTTCTCATTCTCTGCGTGACGCCTGAACACTCCGAGGACCTGTTTTTCATCGGCTGACAGCCATACGAAGCTGCCGTCCGCAGAGGATGTGTATACGGTCTTATCGTCCTCTCTGCCCTTGAAGCGGTAGGAGGAGGTTATCTTTGTAAGCTTTCTGTCCGTAAGGAACAGCTCTTTTTTATCTGATGAACGGAACAGGCAGGGTTCGTCTATGGTGGATATGACCTGACGGATACTCAGTACCTTTGACTTGTCCTCGCTGACGGTCAGCATGAAGCGTCCGCCGTCGCTTATGTACATAAGTCCCTCGTCGGACTTATTGCCCTTTTTGAATGTTGCCGCAGGAGCACCTGTTTTCTTGTCTACTGCGGTAAGTTCGCCAAGCTTTTTCAGTTCGCTGACGGTCTCGTCGGTCTTTTTCTGTTCGTCGGTATATTCCGACTTCTTTTTGGGTTTACCGCCGACAGCTTCCCATAGCTCGTCATCGAAGTCCTTATCCTTAAGGTATACTTCAAAACCGTCCGCCTCGCCTATCTTTTTAAGGTAGGTCTTTATATGCTCAGCTGAAGCTGTAACGTTTTCCACTGACTCCTTACGCTTTGTGTCGGCAGGCTTTGTATCGGTCTCTTCTGTCTGTTCGGGGATAGTTATATCGTCCTCACTGCTGTTTGCATAGGCATTTCCCGATACTGTTAGCAGAGCTGCTGTCGTCAGACACAGGAAAAGCCTTTTAATTTTTCCTTTCATGTTTTCACCGCCGTTCGATCAGACACGTACCCTATAGGATATCTCGGTGTATATGGTGTAAAGGAAGATGTAGACCTGCTGTAACAGTGACATTGAAAGTACCAGCAGGAACAGCATTATGAGCATAGCAGCAATTGTCAGCAGTATAGCCAGTACCGTCTTGCCGAAGGTGTACTGATGTACCGATCTTATTGCCGAGAACAGGAGTATCACCGTCCAGACAGTACCGATTATCTGAATTATCTGTATGAATACCGATTCATCACGTATAAGGAAGTGGGACAGCAAAGTTGTTATAAAGGACTGCGCCACAAAGGGGATAAGAGCGTAGGCGCTGTATATGCATATGTTACGCATGGTGCCTTCGCCGTCCAGAAGGGTGCATACGGACCAGTTTCCCACTACCCATACCGCAAACAGTACGAAGCTCTGTATGATGTATGGCATGATGTTGAATATCTTGTCATAGGTCGCATAGAACTGAAAGCCGTAGAGTCGGCTCACGGCAATACGTGAGAGGAACAGCAGGAACACGATGAAGAAGGCTATTTTCAGCGAGCCTGACTTCTTCCAGCGCATATCCTCAAATCCCTCGGCAGGGTGAGTTACTGCGTACTTAACCCACTGCGCCTGAGTAAGGTCCATCATGTGCTATCCCTCCTTTTTCTCTGTAGTAACAGCTTTGCGGTGATTTTTCCTGAGTTTGCCGGTTAAGGCGAGTAAAACAGCCGCTGCTGCGATGACTGCGGCAATGATGCCGAAGTTTGCCCTTAGCCACTCCATACGGTAGCCCTCGAATGCTTTATTGTATATGTCGCTTGCCTCTGCAAGCTTTGCGTATTTCATTGCGCCCTTATAGTCGCCCTTCCTGAGAAGTCCCGAAGCCATTCCCACATAGGCGCGCAGGTAGTTTCCGTCGTATTCAAGGACCTCCTGCCACGGACCTATAGCCTCGTCGTAGCGTCCGTCATTGTGGAGAGCAGCCGCCTTGTGGACTATGCTGCCGAAGTCTGTTTCGGTGAAAACTGTCACCGTATTCTTGCTTGAATCCAGTACGTAAAGGTCGTTCCCGAAGGATTCAAGTGCGGCAGGCTGGTCGAAGCCGCCAAGCTGTTTTGATACGGCGCCTGTTATGAAAAGCAGTCCGCAGTCCTCATCGTACTGGAAAACTCTGCCGGAGGTAAGGTCGAGGCAGTTGATATTGCCGTCCTCTGCGATATCTATATCGCATATTGCAGGAGCCATAAGTCTGTTCTGTGAGGTATCGTATACGGGAGTATAGTCGCCGAATATAACGTCCATATTTGCGAAAATGTTCTTTCCTGCGGCGTTTAGCTTCTTCACTGTATCGGTTGACTGAGTTGAAGAAGCGGAGCATGTGAAGATGAAATCGCCGTCTATATCGAAGCTTGTTATTCCCGAGGGGATGTTTCTCATCTGGCGGGCCTTTTTCTTTTCGGATATGAACAGTCTTCCAAAAAAGTCGCCTATCCTCTGCATAGTCGGCTGAACTCTGTTTGCGCCGTAGAATCCCGTGAATCCGCCGTCAGGCGAGAACATTGCCGCACCTGTGGTTATATTGCTGAGGACTACGTATACATTGCCTGCCTTGTCGGCAATTACTTTCTGCGGAAGAAATGTTCTGTTCCTGTCATAGACCTCCGAATCGGGCTTGGTTATCTCCATTTCGACGCTGCCCTGAGTATCGCATACGAGTACACGGGAGTTATCATGGTCCGCAATGTACATATACCCGTTGTAGGGGGATACAAAGACTCCCGTGGGAGCTTTAAGCCGTGTGGTGCTGCCGTCCTGCATTGTGAAGCGGTCGTATACCTTAACTGTGAAGCTGAGTCCGCTGTCTGCGGCGACTATCCTGTTGTTGCCTGTATCGGCGATGTAGAAAGTGCCGTCCGTACCGCAGAACAGGTCACTTGGTGAACTGAAGGGAGACGTACCGAGGTCGGTGCCTGAAACTGCGCGTTCAGCTATATATCCTGCCTGAGAGGGGATAGGCTCACCCCAGCAGTCGTAGTTATAGACCTCGTAGGGTTCTCCTGCGAAAGCCGCAGGGAATGAACCTCCCCACAGTACTGCTGCCGAAGCAAGGAGAGCGGCAGCTCTTCTGATGATGTTCCTCACAGAGCCACCTCCTATTCCTTTATGCCCGAATGCGCCATAGTCTCTATTACCTGACGCTGTGCGAGCATGAAGAATATGACAGGCGGAAGCAGCATGAATACAGCCGCCGCCATTGCAACGCCTGCCTTGGCGAGTCCCGAGGCTGCTGCCTGAGTTACCACAGTGGGGAGAGTTTTATACTGCTCCTTGAACACCCAAGAACCTGCCTGTATGTTCCATGCGCCCTGAAATGCGAATATCATCAGCGTCATGAGTGCAGGCTTCTGATTCGGTATGACTATCTGCCAGCAGATGCGGAAAAGTCCTGCACCGTCCACCTTTGCAGCCTCTATCATGGCATCGGGTATCTGCGATATGGACTGACGCATGAGGAAGAGTCCCATAGGCGATGCCACCGAGGGAAGTATAAGTGCCAGTGGATTGTCGATAAGATGCAGTTTGGACATAACTATGTACTGCATGATGTATATTACGTTGCTCTGATACAGCAGGGCAACTACTATGATGCTGTTTATGGCTTTGCTTCCGGGAAATTTGCACTTCGCAAGGGTGAATGCAGCCATTGATGAGAATATGCACTGCAATACCGTTACGGATACCGTCACCGCAAGACTGTTGAAGACGTACCTTGAAAAGGGTACACGGTTGCTGTTGAGGTCACGGAACATATCCCTGAAATTGTCAAGAGTGGGACGAACTGCATAAAGCTTCGGAGGAAATATGAAAAGCTCCTCCACAGGCTTGACTGACATGACTATAGTGAGGTATATGGGAAGCACCATGAACAGTCCAGTAACTGCAAGAAACAGTCCGATAGCGATAGTGCCGCCGTGTTTTCTGCCTGCCTGTCGGTTTGAGGCTTTAAGTTTGTCTGTATTGGTCATATAAAGCCTCCTTAGTCGGTATACTTGCCGAGAAGTCGGCTGATGAGACGGCTGCATATGTACATTGCCGCGAAAAGTACCATGCATATTGCGGATGCATAGCCCATTTCAAAGCGTACCCAGCCGTAATCGTAGGCGTGAGTCATAATTGTGTGCGCCTTGTAATCAGTACTCGGGAATCCCACAAGGTTCTGAGCCACAGTGCCTGCTGTAAAAGAGCTTACTATCTGCATAACTGCGGCGAACATGAGCTGCGGTCCCATAGAGGGGAGAATGATGTATCTGAGCTCCTGCCAGCGGTTGCGGATACCTTCTATAGCTCCTGCCTCGTAGAGTGCGCGGTCGATGTTCTGGAAGCCTGCCCTTAGGGCAAGGAAGCCTGCACCCAGTGATATCCAGAGCTGTACAACTATAGTGACTCCGAGAACGTATCTGCCGTCCGTAAGCCACTGTATGGGTGCGCGTATCAGTCCCGTATTTATAAGGAACGAGTTGGCATAGCCGTTCATATCGCCGCTGAAAATAAGCTGCCATACGGTGTATACGTTCGCCATTGAGGGGGCGTAGAATATGAGAGTGAACAGAGTTCGGAGCTTCGGTGGGAGTTCGTTAATAAGCCACGCCAGCAGAAAGCACAGCACATAGCTTACGGGACCTGTCAGAAGCGCAAATACCAGCGTTACTCTTATAGAGCGGATGAATACCTTGTCCGAGAGGAAGAGCGTGGCATAGTTTGAAAGTCCCACGAACTTCGGCGGCTCTGCCATATTGAAGTCGGTAAATCCCATAGGCAGGGACATTATGACAGGTATGACCGTGAATATGATGAAGAACAGCATGAAAGGCGCTATCATGCCGTAGCATTCCTTGCTGCGCTTTACTGAGCGCCAGAGTTCACGGCGCTGCTCTTTTTTTGTGCGTTTTCCGATGTTTTCGGCAGATATCTCAGCCAAAGCTTCCGCCTCCTTTCGTTCAGCCGCTGTATTTTTCGATCTCACGGCGTTTTCTTTCTATCTCGTCATTTATATCCCTGTTGTACCAGATAAGTGTATCACGGGGATTTTCGCCTTCGTTGACTGTTTCACGGAAGGCATTCATTATATTTCTCGTAACTGCATAGGATGCAGGTATTATCGGTATCTCTGTAAGCTGACTGCGCTGGGCGTTCAGACGTTCAAGCTCGTCCTTTGACCATGAAAGACGCTGTAATGCTTCGGTGTTTGCGGTGTCGAAGCGTCCCATGATACCCATTAGTCCCTCTATCTGCGAAGCGTACTCGACCTGCGTTTCGGTATCGGTGAACCAGTTTATGTACTTCCAGGCATCCTCTTTGTTCTTGACTTTGCTGAATATGACAGCTCCCGAGCCGTTTGAGTTAGCCGCATGGGATATGCTTCCGTCGCTCTGTACCGTACCTGGCACCTGACAGAAATCCCAGAGTCCCTTTATTTCGGGAGCAGCAGCGGAAAGCTGATTGAAGAAGGTATAGTTGGAAATGACTATGGGGTATTCGCCTGTGCGGAATCTGCTGAAAGGATCGTAGCTCTGTTCAAAGCTGTACTTCGTGTAGAAGTCCGTCCACTCCTCAAATGACTGCACTGCATCAACTGTACTGAAGCAGGATGCGGACAGGTCCTCGTTATAGTAATTCCGGCCCTTCTGAAGCATGAGCATTGCGAAGGTGTGTCCCGTTTCCGTTGCGGGAGAGATGTTATTCGGAGGAAGCACCAGTCCTGCGGACATGTAGTTCCTTTGCAGGGCAGGGAGCATGTCTATGAGCTCCGACCAGGTCTCGGGGGGAGATGTTATTCCGAGCTCCGAGAGTATATCCGTTCTGTAAAACATCATCGGCCATGACTGACTTATGGGAAGTCCGTATATGCCGTTTCCGAATGTGTAGGGAGTCATTGCGTTTTCCTGGAAACGCTGTGCAGTTTCGGCATAATCGGGGAACTGCGAAACGTCCTCAATGAGTCCTCTTGCAGCAAGATTTACGGGGAATTCACCGCCTAAGAACAGCGCAACATCGGGACCTTTGCCTGCAAGGGATGCTTCGATGATGCCGCCTGATACAAGGTTAACCGATACGGGGATGCCATATTCGGGGATGAAGCTGTTTTCGGTAAGCTCCTTTACGACCTGAGCCTGGTCACGTCCGAGACTTACCCACACATTCAGTGCATCCTTGTCCTCAACATCCGAGAGTGTCGTATAGTCCTCGAAAAACGAGCCGAAGAATGAGCGTATGCCGAAAGAAATGGCTTCCCAGAGCTTCGGCTTAACACGGCTGAAGCTTCTGTCCTCCGAGGCAAGCTCTATATAGTCCAGTTCAAGGGGCTGGTCACGGTAGTCCCTGAGCCATGCGGAAACGGAGGTAAGGCTGTCCTTTATCTGCTTCATATAATCAGGTATCAGCAGGGGATGCTTTACGCATTTATCCAGTATCACTGCAAGATTTTCCAGTATAGCGGCTTCGGAGCCTTTGCTGTCCGAAATATCTTCTATATCGGTGCGGATGGAGCGGAGTTCGCCTGAAAGACGGGCAAAGTCATCCGTAAGGGTAGGTATTTTTTCGTGGACGTAGTAATCTGTGTATTTATCGGGAGACGGTCCCGTTATCATCAGTATGCTTCTGTAGCATTGGTCAAGCTCCCTGACTGCGGAATCAAGTCTCTGAAGCGGTTCGCCTATCTCGCCTGTAACGCACTCCATAGCTATAGTGTGGTCACGACCGCCTTCGAGGTATACCGATATTTCCTTTCCGTCAGCGGAAGGCTTTACAAGCTGCCAGTCCTTGTCATATCCGAACTTTATATCGTCCAGTTCCTGACATGGAACTTCTCCGTCGATATAGAGCCTTCTGTTGGAGCTGAATCCTCGCATCTGATCCTGACGCGCCTTTATGCCTATTCTGTACCAGCCGCCTTTCCCTATCTCTTCCGCAGGTATAACCCATTCCGCAGTCTGTGCGGCTTTTTTCCATTTTCCGCCTCCGCCGAGGGTATTGTATACTACCTTTACAGGATCGGCAGGTGAGGCGAGACAGCTTGTGCTGTCCGTAGTGGGACACAGTGTAGGATCGGACTTATATGCGGCATTTTCACCCTCTATGCGTATCAGTGCGGACTCTGTGTCCTTTGATGCTCCGCCAAGTGAAGCAACGTATTCGGTATATGTGGGGAGCGCTTCGGGAGAGCGTATATCTATCGTATCTATGGCGAACTCCGCACGTTCCGAGGAAATGCCGAGGGTATGATGTCCCTTTTCCAGATAGAACGCAAGGGGCGCATCGTACAGACCGTCGGGATCGCTTATTGAACGTGTGAGCCACATGCCGTCCTGAACCTGCGAAGGACGCACCTGATTACCTCTTGAATCTGTGTAGATATCCTTCTTGTTCACCCATACACGGCTGAGAACTACTCTCAAAGCCGAGTCAAAGGGAGTGCTGCCGTCAACAGTCAGTGAAAGCTCGATATCAGAACTGCCTGACTGCATGGGGAAATAGGTCATATCGATGCAATAGCTGCCTGTTTCGGGGACTTCTATATCGTAAGTGACCTGTCCCTCGGCGCTTGACCACACCAGAACATCCTCGTGAAGCTCATCATCAGAGCCGTAGCTTTCAACGGTGAATTCGCCGTTCTCTGCGGATGAATAGTCTGAGCCCTTTATGCTGATCTCGGTATCTTCGGGACAGCTTTCGCCGTATGTACCGAGGTATTCGTGATACGTAGGAACAGACGTGTCTATGGGTTCGATAGGGTAATAGCCGCTGTCGGGAGTATCGGCAGCAAGTGAAGCCGTTGGGAAGCTGACAGGTATCATAAGGCATGAAAAAATACCCGAAAGCAGTTTCAGGCATAGTTTTTTTCCATTCATATCATCAGTCCCCCTTTTGCGGACAGTCTGTTATCCCTCGTTGCTGCACCGTGGTGATAGTGCATCCGAGAGCATCGGAGCGGAGTGATTCGGGGTGCATTTTTACATAAATAAGTATATCAAATATGCGTTGTATTGTCAAGAACGCAGGAGAGTTGTCACTGTTACCGATCGAGATAAGAACTTACGATATAAATACAATAAGATACGAATAAGTTAGGGACAGAGTTCCTTATTGCACAAAGCGATCAGCAAAAAGAGACCGCCGAAGCGGTCCCCTTGCTGATCGTTATTGATATCAGAGTGTATCGATTATATCGAGAGAATGACTCTCGTTCATTGAAGTACACATCTCGATGAACTTGTCGAGAGGTACGTTCTTGAGCTGCTTGTTTCCTCTGATGTTGATAGATACCTGTTCATTTTCAGCCTCGCTGTCACCGATGATAACAACATACGGATCCTTGTAGTCCTTGAATCTTCTGATCTTGTTCTTCATGTTGTCGTCTGTGTAGTCAGCTTCAACTCTGATGCGGTTCTTCTTAAGGAGTGCAGCTACCTTCTTAGCGTACTCGTTGTGCTCTGTTCTGATAGGAACGATACCTACCTGCATTGGTGAGAGCCAGAACGGGAATGCACCCTTGAAGTTCTCTGTGATGATACCGATGAATCTCTCGAATGAACCGAATATAGCTCGGTGGATCATTACAGGCTGCTTCTCCGAGCCGTCTGAAGCGATGTACTTCATGCTGAAGTTGAGAGGAAGCTGGAAGTCGAGCTGGATAGTACCCATCTGCCACTCACGTCCGATGGCGTCCTTCATCTTAAGGTCAATCTTTGGACCGTAGAACGCACCGTCGCCCTCGTTCAGCTCATAGCCGTCGGGACCGTACTTTTCTTCGAGGATAGCCTTAAGGTCAGCCTCAGCCTTGTTCCATACGTTTATATCGCCCATGTAGTCATCGGGACGTGTTGAAAGCTCTGCCTTGTATTCAAGGCCGAATGTATCGTATATCTCTGTAGCGATATCCATGATATCGTTGATCTCTGATGATATCTGCTCCTCAGTTACAAGGATGTGAGCGTCGTCCTGTCTGAACTGCTGAACACGGAAGAGTCCGTTGAGCTCGCCTGACTTCTCCTTACGGTGGATAACGTCTACCTGATTGAACTTAAGGGGGAGCTCCTTGTAGGAACGCTGCTTGTTCATGTAAACCTTGATAGCGTTAGGGCAGTTCATTGGCTTAGCACAGTATACTTCGTTCTCATCCTCGGAAGGGATAACGAACATGCCGTCCTGATAGTGATCCCAGTGACCTGAAGTTACCCAGAGCTCCTTCTTGGAGAGCACAGGACCTGAAATTTCGGTGTAATCGTGTTCCTCGTGAACGCCTCTCCAGTATTCAAGAAGTGCATTGAAGAGCTTCCAGCCTCTTGGGAGCCAGTAAGGCATACCGGGAGCAGTACGGTCGAACATGAAGAGAGCGAGCTCCTTGCCGAGCTTCTTGTGGTCGCGAAGCTTAGCTTCCTCGATCATCTTTATGTATTCATCCAGCTGTGAAGCCTTAGGGAATGCGATAGCGTAAACACGGCTGAGCATCTTGTTGTTCTCGTTGCCTCTCCAGTAAGCACCTGTGCATGAGAGAAGCTTGAATGCCTTAACGGGACCTGTTGTCATAAGGTGAGGGCCTGCACAGAGGTCTGTGAACTCGCCCTGCTTGTAGAATGAGATAGGTTCACCCTTTCCGACATGCTCCTCGCAGAGTTCTACCTTGTAAGGCTCGTCCATATCCTTGAGCTTAGCTACAGCGTCAGCAGGTGCAAGCTCGAACTGCTCGAGTTCGAGGTCTTCCTTGACGATCTTCTTCATTTCAGCTTCGATCTTTTCGAGTTCTTCGGGAGTGAAAGGCTTTTCAAGGTCGAAATCATAGTAGAATCCGTTGTCGATAGCAGGACCGATAGCAAGCTTGGCTGAAGGATAAAGTCTCTTAACTGCCTGAGCAAGGATATGTGAAGCAGTATGCCAGAAAGTCTTCTTACCGTCGAGACAGTCGAATGTGCATACCTCGAACTTGCAGTCGCTGTCGATAACTGTACGGAGGTCCTTTACCTCTCCGTTGATCTTGACACAGCATGCAGCCTTGTAAAGTCCCATGCCTATGCCCTTGATTATTTCTGCGGCTGACTGTGCAGCTTCGATCTCTCTTGCGCTGCCGTCAGGAAGTGTTAATTTTATCATGGTTATTTCTCCTTTTTAATATTTTCGTTTATGAATAATTCATCGTTCTCCCAATTTTCGGGATTGGATTCGATGTATTGCCATGCACCGTAATATTCGTGCTCATTGCGTAATATTCGGTCGTAAAAACGTCCTTGCCAGATATGAAATCCTGATTTTTTTGATATATACCCTTTTAATTGATTTATGATGGTTGAAATTGTAGGGACGGCCATTGGCCGTCCGCCAATATCAATATAATTTGAATTATCAATTCTTATTATTACATGAATATGGTTGGGCATTATTACATATTTGTCCACATATACCATAGGATAATGTTGATTTACAGAATCCAATGCTTTTTTTACATATTTGCCATATTCAGACAAATGTATCTTTTGTTTTTTCTGAGGACGGCCAATGGCCGTCCCTACATTTGGAACATCATCTTTTTTTCATCGCCGTTTTCCGCCGTAAACGGTTGATATTTATCGTTATTTTCCCAGAAAATGCACATTTTTTTTTCGTGCATATGGTCACGAAATATGCGCCGTTCCGTGAATAATCGTAATTTTTAAGGCGGATATCTTTTCTGTTGGGTATGCCCATATCAACCTACCCAGCCTGTCACCTCGAAAATATCTGCAAACAGTTCTATGTGGACTCTGTCACGCATAAAACCGTCATCGGTACCTGTATCGAAGCAGACGATGATATCTCCCTCGTCGAAGTCGATGTAAACATTTTCCAGCGAGAGGAGCTTTGCCAGTGCATCTGGAGAACCTCCCTCATAGTAGCCATCATCGATTATCATTTCGGCGATAGTACTTTTGCTTCCGTCGAGTTTATCGAGCTTTTTGGCTATCTCCGAGAGGTTTTTCATAATGTCCTCTTCATTTTCCGTATAGAAGCGGACGGTCTGAGTGGTACCCCAGAGCTTATAAGGCAGCTCGTAGGCTTCTTCCTGCTTGTTGTAAGTTATATTGCTCATACTTATCACCTCCCGAAGCGCAAAAAAGTCCCTTAAGCCTTAAGCAGGCAAAAGGGACGATAATTACCGTGGTTCCACCCTGATTCACACGGATGCTATCCGTATCTCAAGTGCTCTGTAACGGGAGCGCCCGTCGTTTATTGGACGAACTCGGAGGCGGTGTGCTGTGATCCCGACTGCTGCTGCCTTGCACCGAACGGCAGCTCTCTGTAAACAGTTATATCGGACCGAGCCTTCCTCTTCACAGTTTTAAGTGTATAATGTAATAATAGCATAGATTTATAGCTTTGTCAATAGTTCTTTGAAAAACAATGCAGAAAACGGAGAACACGTATCGTAAGGAACGTTACGAAGCCCTGTCAATAGCCTGCTTTATGTAAGGAAGGACCTGTTCACGGGGGATATTGAGGGCATAAGCGAACTCGTCATACAGCATATGTTCGGCTTCGGTGAGGAATCTCTCATCGGAGGAGTGGAGCTTTTTGTGTCCCTCGTTGAGTTTCAGCTTGCGGGAATAGAGAGTTTTTATGAGCTTAACAAGCTCACGCCTGTCGCCCTGATCGATTATCGAGCGGAACTCCTCTTTGCGCTGAGCGTCGTTATCAATCCATATATCGCTCTCTTCGGGCATAATGCTTATCAGGCCCTCGACTTCTTCCTTTGAATATACCTGACGTATCTTATCAAGAAGCGGACTGTTTTCGGTAGGCACATAGAACGTATTTCTATCGTCGCCTACAGGCTGAAGAACGTAGTATTCCACATCTTCGCCGCTGAAATCACGAGTCTCTATGGCTTTGATGATACACACACCGTAAGAAGCATACATAACTGCGTCATTAACGTTATACATAACAATACCTCCCGAAAAAATAAAAAAGGTGCAGACGCTCAACCGGATTTACATCAGAATTAGCGACTACACGTTGATACTATTATTATAACATAATTCCGTGCAAAATGTCATAGGCATAATGTACAAAACTGGAAAACGGATTTGTCTATTCTGCGCATGAAACAGGAAAGGGAGTCCTGATTAGGACTCCCTTGAAATACGAGTTATATCTGTGTTGAGTAGTTAGGAGCTTCCTTGGTGATGTAGATATCGTGAGGATAGCTCTCTTTAAGCCCTGCACCTGTGATGCGGATGAACTGAGCGTTATCGTGGAGCTTGGGGATGTTTACGCATCCGCAGTAGCCCATACCTGAACGGATTCCGCCGACGAGCTGGAAGATAGTATCAGCAACAGGACCCTTGAAAGGTACACGGCCTTCAACACCTTCCGGAACGAGCTTCTTAGCGCCCTCCTGGAAGTATCTGTCCTTAGAGCCGTTAGCCATAGCGCCGAGACTTCCCATTCCGCGGTATACCTTGAACTGACGTCCCTGGTATATCTCAGTCTCACCGGGAGCTTCTGCACAGCCTGCAAGGAGTGAACCGAGCATTACTACGTTTGCACCTGCGGCAAGAGCCTTGACTATATCGCCTGAGTATTTGATACCGCCGTCAGCGATAACAGGGATACCGTACTTCTGAGCAACACATGCAACATCATAAACAGCAGTGATCTGTGGAACGCCGATACCTGCAACTACACGGGTAGTACAGATAGAACCTGGTCCGATACCGACCTTTACGCAGTCTGCGCCTGCCTTGATGAGATCCTCGGCAGCGGCTGCTGTAGCGATATTACCTGCGATAACAGGGATATCGGGATAAGCTTCCTTGACCATTGAGAGACATTTGAGGATGTTTGCACTGTGTCCGTGAGCAGAGTCGAGAACGAGTACATCGACCTGAGCATCGATAAGAGCCTTAGCTCTGTCGAGAACGTTTGCTGTAACGCCGATAGCAGCGCCGCAGAGGAGTCTGCCCTTAGCGTCACGTGCAGAGTTAGGATACTGTACCGATTTCTCGATATCCTTTATAGTGATGAGTCCCTTTAAGTGACCTCTCTTGTCAACTATCGGGAGCTTTTCGATCTTGTGCTTGCGGAGGATCTCCTGAGCCTGTTCGAGGTTAGTACCTACGGGAGCAGTAATGAGGTTGTCCTTTGTCATGACCTCGGAGATCTTCGCATTGAAGTCTGTAAGGAAGCGCATATCACGGTTTGTGATGATACCGACGAGCTTGTTCTTGTCATCGACTATCGGAACGCCTGATATCTTGTATTTACCCATAAGCTCATCAGCGTCTGCAACGATGTGATCCTCGGTGAGCGAGAACGGGTTAACGATAACTCCGTTTTCCGAACGCTTTACCTTGTCAACCTCATCAGCCTGCTGTTCGATAGTCATATTCTTGTGGATGATACCGATACCGCCCTCTCTTGCGATAGCGATAGCCATACGTGAATCTGTGACAGTATCCATTGCGGCAGTCATGATAGGTGTGTTGAGAGTGATAGTTTTAGTGAGCTTAGTGGTAAGGTCGATCATGTTGGGGGTAACGTCTGATTTTGCGGGTATCAGAAGAACATCGTCAAAGGTGAGACCCTCTTTCTGAAATTTGCTGTTCATGTCCGTAAGCATGCTAATTCCTCCTTAATACTTCCCGGTCCCCTGCATTTGTAAGGGACACCAAACGTGGGTTTATTACTTTTAATGATACTATTTTTTCGCCCGAGTGTCAATAGCTGAGAGAAAACTTCCGCTATAGAAAAATGATGTGCAAAACCGTCGGCTTTTGGCGAAAAAAGCAATTTACCGCTGTAAATCGGTTAGGGGAGTGAAAATCTATAATACAAAGGGGCGATGTATGCATCGCTCCCTGCGTAGTAACTGGTTACAGAAAAATGTAGGGGCTGATGCCCACATCAGCCCGCACATGACATTATTTTACTGTTTATCCGACAGTGTCTTATCTGGTGTAAGAATGTCCTATATAATCACAATAGCTATTATATAATGGTGTTACTATATTATTACTTAGTTCATTATATAATTCTTCGATTCGATCTATATCACGTATTGAAGTATCATAACAATTCGCAACTGTGGCCTGAAGAAAGCATTCTTTTATTAAATTTGATCTGTCAGAATTTCTTAGATATTCATTAGTTATTGCAAGATATCCATCTTCATCGCCGTTTTCATAATTTATCCATGCATCATTTGTAGCATTTATAAAGTTTGCAAAATCTTCATCTAACATGTATTTTGTAAAATCTACTCTTGTTCCAGCTTCTTTTTCTATTACGCAAAAATCTAATGTTTGTGAATAATTAATTACATCTTCATAGCTATATATACCTAATCCTTCGTCACTTGCAAGAACCTCGGGCGATATTCCTTTATCATGGTTTAATACCGCCAGTATGACTTTACATTCACTATATCCATTTGTTGAACCATAACCACGATAGAAGTTATTTCCATCGTATAATTCTTTCCATAGCTGTTCGGAAAGCGCCTCATAAGCGGCAGCGGCTTTTGAAGTGTCATCGCTGAGGAGGTCATATTTTGTATACCCGTTTACAGAGATATTCGCTGATTTTTTTGTTGTTGAGTTCAGCGGAGCGTTTGCAGCAGTAGTTACCGCTGCCTTTGCGGTAGTTGCAGCCGCCTTTGTTGTGGACTTAACAGCGACAGTTGTCGCAGCAGCTTTAGTTGTAGCCTTCGGTACTGTAGTTGTGACAGTCGGCTTAGCGGTAGTTTTAGGGACTGTGGTCGTAATAGTAGTCGTGACTGTAGTTGTGGATGTTGTTGAAGATGTAGTCACGGTAGTTGATGTAGTGGTAACAGGCTCGTCACCGAGAGTTGAAAGACGTGCGTACTCAGCAAGTATTGCCGAAGCGTCGCCTGCATCTATCCTGCCGTTCTCGTCGAAGTCGCCCATGTATACCTGATAACTCGTGAAAGTACCCTCTGCCGCAGTTGAAAGACGTGCGTACTCCTGTAGTACAGCGGAAGAGTCGGAAGCGCTTACAAAGCCGTCCTTGTCAACATCTCCTCGTCTGTCCTTCTCTGGATCGATAAAGCTTATGGAGTAATTTTCGGCATATGAATCTGCATGGGAACCTCTTTCACCGAGAATGAGGAAATTCTCGTCGGATTTATAATATCCGCTTCGCAGGTCGTAGTATTTGCCGAGAGCGTTGTATTCGACGTAGGTATCCTTCGGTATGGTCACAACGGAAAGACCGCTGCATCCGAAAAAAGCCTCCTGACGTATGTAGTTCAGCTTGTCGCTGAAATTAACATCGGTCAGTGAGATACAGGAAGAAAAGGCTGAATCGTATATATCCTCGGCACCTGAAAGGTCGATGGTTTTAAGTGAAGTGCATCCCATGAAAGCACCCTGTCCGTAATTGCTTACGCCCTTGGAGTTCTCGACCTTTTCAAGCAAGATGCATCCTGCAAAGGCGTTGCTGCCGATAGTTTCGATCGTATCGGGAAGCTTCACGGAAGTTATATCTGTGTTATTGAAGAATGCCTTGCTGCCTACGTTGGTTACCGGGTAGTCTTCAAGAGACAAAGGCAGCTTGACTTCGCCCTTTGCGTTCTGAGCGCCGACTATAGTGATAAACTTTTCGGTCTCGTCGTCGTACCAGGAATAGTTCTCATCTACCGTGTAGCTGTAGATGATCCCGCCGATAACAATGGTCTTTACTTCGGGAGTATCCTCCTCTGCGTAAGCTGCACCGTTCATAAGTGCGGCAGAAAGCATTACGGCAGAGGTAAGAAGTGATATTTTCTTTTTCATCATATACCTTCTCTCTTGCAGATATTGCCATTTATCATTACAAGTAAGGGTTCGGACATAAGGTCGAGCGGATCACAGCCCTTCGGGTAGATCTGTATATCGGCATCCTTGCCCTTTGTGAGAGTGCCTGTAACGTCCTCTATACCGAGTATCTCGGCAGGTACTACAGTAAGCGCCCTGAGAGCTTCCTCACGGTCGAGACCGCCCTTTACGGCAGCCTGCGCCGAAAGCGGAAGGTACTGTATCGGGATAACGGTATGGTCTGTGCAGATAGCGATCTTTACGCCGTTTTCGTGGAGGACTTTTGCGTTTTCGAGTTCAAGTCCGCGCATTTCGGGCTTGCAGCGGTCGCAGATTATAGGACCGCAGATAACGGGTACTTCCTCTTCTGCGATGATATCGGCTATCTTGTGTCCCTCTGTGCCGTGTATGATAACGGGATCGAGGCTGAACTCCTTTGCGATGCGTATAGCAGTACAGATATCGTCCGCACGGTGACAGTGGAAGAATGCTTTCTGCTTGCGGTCGAGGAGGGGCATGAGTGCTTCGCACTTTATATCGTACTCAGGCGGTTCGTAGTTCTCGTTATCCGAGTAGTAGCTGTCCATATCGTGAGAATAGCGGCGTGTTTTATAGAGTCCCTCACGTATAATGGCGGTAACAGCCATACGTGTCATGGGAGTTTCATTCTTGTCGCTGTAGACACGCTTTGGGTTCTCGCCCATAGCGAATTTTATGCCGCATGTTCTTACGAGCATATCATCGACACGGCGTCCTGCGGTCTTTATCACGCATATCTCACCGCCGCAGGCATTGGCGCTTCCGGGACAGGAAGCCGCTGCGGTTATGCCTCTCATCCTTGCTTCCTCGAAGCAGCGGTCGAAGGGATTGATGCCGTCGATAGCGCGCATCTGCGGAGCGAATGGATCTGTGGACTCGTTGCAGTCGTCCCCCTCAAAGTCGAGACCGTCCTCGATGATGCCGAGGTGGGTGTGAGCGTCGATGAATCCGGGAAGCACGATACCGCCCTTTGCGTCGATGCTGTCCTCTGTGAGAGTGTCGGGGACTCCGCTTCCCACTGCGGTTATTTTACCGTCGTTAACTTCTATCCAGCCGCAGTCTGTTACCTCTGCGGAGTTTTCCATAGTATGAATCTCTGCATTATAAATAAACATATTAACTCCGATCTATCTGAACTTTTTAACCGAATCCGCAATGATCTCAGCGACTTCTATAGGACTGCCCTGAGCGTCTACATGTATCGTTGAGTGCCTGCGGTAGATATCTATCCTGTCGTTATAGCGCTTAAGCAGTTCCTCTTTTGTGGAGGAAGCTGCAATGGGACGGTTGCTGTCGCCGCAGATACGCTCATAGCAGGTCTCGAAGGGAACGTCCAGAAATACTACTGCTCCTGCATCGGCAGCAGCCTTTGCAGAGTCGGGATTGAGCATAGCACCGCCTCCGCAAGCAATAACAGCGGACTTTCCGCACATTGAGTGTATCGTTTCGGCTTCGACCTGACGGAAGTAGGGTTCGCCTTTTTCGGCGAATATATCGGGAATGGACATTTTCTGCGATTCGACGATAAGCTCGTCCGTATCATAAAAGCCGCAGCCGAGTTTTTTAGCTGTCAGCTTGCCGATAGTTGATTTTCCGCAGCCCATGAAGCCGCATAGAAATATAGTCATGATAATAACTCCTGATTAACTGTTCATGTTGTTTACTTCGTTTTCTACGTCAAGGATTATCTTTGAAATGTCTTCGGGTGCGAAGTGACCACCGTACCAGTATTCGTGAGCCTTTACAGCCTGATATACCAGCATTGAAGCACCGCCTACAGCTGTTCTGCCGAGGGCACGGGCTTTCTTCATGAGAAGAGTCTCGGTCGGGTTGTAGATAACGTCGAAGAAGCTGAGGCAGTTCTCTATAACGCTGTCGGACACTGCAACAGCATCCGTATTCGGGTACATGCCCACGGGGGTAGCGTTGATGAGAAGGTCATACTTGCCGTTTATCTCCGAAATGTCGATAATCTTTACAGCAGCGCTGCACTTTGCAAGTATTTCAGCCATTACGAGCTGAGCATTCTTTACGTCCTGAGGGATAACAGCGATAGTGAGGCTGCCGCCGTGAAGTGCAGTCTCAATAGCTATCATTCGTCCTACGCCGCCGCAGCCGAGAAGAAGCACATTTCCGTCCAGCGGAAGCAGCTCTGCGGAACGAAGGAAGCCGTCGCAGTCGGTGTTGTAGCCGACGAGTCTGCCGTTCTCGTTGCTGATGCAGTTTACCGAATTGTATCTGAGAGCGCTTTCGCCGAGTTCATCGGTGAGCGGTATAACTGCGGTCTTATGCGGAATGGTTATATTGAAACCCTTAAGGCTGCGGAGCATGTCCGCACTTCCTGCGAGATCCGCAGGATCGATATCGATGAGGTCATATGAGAAGTCAGATATCCTGCTGAGCTCAAACAGCTTTTTGTGTATGAGGGGGGACATGGAATGTCCGAGAGGATGTCCTATAAGTCCGTATTTATCCATATATTTCCTCTGCCTTTCCGAGAGTTTCCATATTCTCTATATTGTATATCCTTACGTTTTCGAGAGTTCTCTTTACGAGTCCTGCGAGTGCCTTTCCGGGACCGAATTCCACGAATGTATCAGCGCCGTCAGCCTGCATAGCCTGAAGCTCGGAAGTAAAGCGGACAGGTGATACGATGTGCTTTGCAAGAAGTGAAGGCATATCGCTGAAATCTGTAAGCTCGCCGCCTGTAACGTTGGAGTAATACTTCACAGTGGGCTTGTGGAAGGTTATTGTTTTTGCTGTCTCGTAGAACTTGTCCGCAGCGGGCTGCATGAGTTTGGAGTGGAAAGCGCCTGCGACCTTCAATGGCTGAACTCTTGCCTTAAGCTCCTTGAATACCTCGCTTACCTCCTCGACGCCTTCGGGAGTACCTGCGATAACGGTCTGCATAGGCGAATTGAAGTTTACAGCCGCAACGTAGTTCTTTGCGGAATCGCATACCTCAACTATCTTTTCGGGATCGATCTTCATAACTGCTGCCATAGCGCCCTTTGTGCTTCGTGCAGCCTCATCCATAGCCTCAGCTCTTGCCTTGATAAGGCGGAAAACGTCCTCGAGTGATACCATTCCCGACATTGTAAGGGCAGCGTATTCACCGAGTGAGTGACCTGCAACGCCGTCAAAACGGAATGGGATGCCTGCTTTGTGAGTTTTTGCGATAGCCGCTGAATTGCAAACCAGTGAAGTAAGGAGGATAGCGGGCTGTGCATTTATAGTCTGAGCGAGTTCTTCGGGAGTGCTGTCGAAGCAGACTGCTCTCATGTCTTTGCCGAGAATGTCTGAAGCGATGTCGTAAAGCTCACCTGTATGAGGGTAAGCTTCGAGGATGTCTTTTCCCATTGCAGGGTACTGTGAACCCTGACCTGAAAATAGTGAAATTGTCATAACTGTAAACTTCCTTTCTGTAAGTTATACACAAGCTACTGTTTTAATTGCCGAAATTCCACACTGAATTTTGTATAAAATGACGATATTTTGCTTTTGCCGAAGCAAAGGGATAAAATATCGTTGCAAAAAATGCGGAAATGATTTACAATATATTTGTATGCTGTGAATGCGTACATATATAATATAGCATAAAAATTCAGTTTTTACAACTGTTTTATGAGAATTCCTTCAAAGGAGATATAAAATGGGCATCGAGATTCTCGGCACAGGAAGCTATGTTCCCGAACAGAAGCTTACAAATGACGACTTTACTAAATTCATCGACACAAACGACGAATGGATAAGAACACGTACAGGGATCACCGAAAGAAGAATGGCAGGCTGGGAGCCTACATGGTATATGGGTGCGAAGGCTTCGGCTCAGGCACTTGAGAGAGCAGGCATATCTGCGGAAAAGATAGACCTTATCATATCGTGTACAGCTACAGCGGACTTCCACACACCTTCAATGGCAAGCGTTATACAGCGTGAGCTGGGAGCAGTGAACGCTGCTGCCTTCGACCTCAACGCCGCATGTTCAGGCTTTGTTTATGCACTGGATGTGGCTCGCCGATTCCTTCAGACAGGCGACGGCATGGAACATATACTGGTAGTTGCCAATGAATCGCTCTCCCGCTTCCTTGACTTCGAGGACCGCGGAAGCTGTATACTCTTCGGCGACGGCGCTTCCGCTGCCGTAGTTACAAAAAGCGACAAGCTCTATTCGTCTTATCTCGCTTCTGACGGCACAGGCGCACAGTATCTCTGTGCAAGAAGCTTGCAGGTAGCTCCCGAGGTAAAGGTAGAGACCGATTTCAATGACGGATTTACCGACAAGCCGCTCCACAAGCTCTATCAGGACGGCAAGGAAGTGTACAAGTTCGCTACCAAGGCACTGCCAAAGTCCTTTGAACTCGCTGCCGCAAAAATCGGCATCACAAAGGATGAGATAGACTGGTTCATACCTCATCAGGCTAATATCCGCATTATCGAGACTGCTGCAAAGCACCTCGGCGCACCTATGGAGAAGTTCATAGTAACTCTTGACCACTACGGCAATACCTCCAGCGCTTCGATACCTCTCGCCCTGAACGAGGGCATCGAAAAGGGACTTATAAAGCGCGGTCAGAAGTTGGCTCTCATCGGCTTCGGAGCAGGTCTCACATACGGCGGAATAATACTCGAATACTAAGGAGATAAATTATGAAAACAAGAATCACCGAACTTTTAGGCTGTGAATATCCGATAATACAGGGCGGTATGGCATGGGTAGCAGAGCATACTCTTGCTTCCGCAGTTTCAAACGCAGGCGGAATAGGTCTCATTGCAGGCGGAAGTGCTCCGATAGACTATCTCCGCGATCAGATACGCAAGTGTAAGGAAAAGACCGATAAGCCGTTCGGTGTGAACATAATGCTCATGAATCCGAATGCTGCCGATCTTGCACAGCTCTGCATAGACGAGAAGGTAGCTGTTGTAACTACAGGCGCAGGCAATCCTGCTGCTTATATCCCTGCATGGAAGGAAGCAGGCATAAAGGTAATACCTGTTATCCCTTCAGTCGCTCTTGCAAAGAGAATGGAACGTGCAGGTGCTGATGCAGTTGTTGCAGAGGGTACCGAATCAGGCGGACATATCGGCGAGAATACTACTATGTGCCTCGTACCGCAGGTAGTTGATGCACTGGAGATACCCGTTATCGCAGCAGGCGGTATCGCTGACGGCAGAGGAATGGCAGCTTCATTCATGCTTGGTGCAGAGGGCGTACAGATAGGTACACGCTTCCTTGCTTCAGAGGAGTGTCAGATACATCCTACATTCAAGGAACTGGTAGTAAAGGCAAAGGATACCGACAGCGTTGTAACAGGACGCTATACAGGTCATCCATGCAGAAACATAAAGACAAAGTTCTCGAAGAAGCTTGCTAACGGAGAAAAGGACGGAAGTCTTACTCCAGACGAGTTTGAGGAGCTTACACTGGGTTCGCTCCGCAAGGCGGTTCAGGACGGAAACCTTGACGAGGGTTCTTTCCTCTGCGGAGCTATCGCAGGAATGATAAACGATGTCAAGCCTTGTGCAGAGATCGTAAAGGAAATAATGGATCAGGCTGAGAAGCTTCTCGGCAAGTGAGCAGAGATCAGTAAACAGCGCAGTTACAGTGTACAATCATGGTATTATTTGGAGTGAAAAATGAAACAGTATAAATTCGTAAGGGTAAAATACGACGGCTGGAGCAATCTTTATGTCTTCAAAAAAGATAAAGAAAAGATATCTACGCGCAAGGTCATTGAGGATATGGCTGAACAGGGGTACAGATTCGTTGAGCATCTTCCTGTGCGCCGGGGAGCATACGGCAGCCTTCAGGAGTACGACCTTGTATTTGAAAAGGACATATGACAATTACATTTGTCACTGACATAATTACATCTGACCTGTTTACTTTGCAGACGAAAACGGTTAGAATCAAGAGTGTGATACAAAACTGCTCGAAAAAACATGCCGCAGTTTACTGCGGTGATAATACGGAGGTAAAATATGGCAACAGCAATAATTACAGGCGCTTCACAGGGAATCGGAGCGTGTATCGCTAAAAGACTCGCAAAAGACGGCTTCGATGTGGTCATAAACCACTATCCAAGCGACTCCGACAAGGAAAAGGCTCTGGCAGTTGCAGAGGAGTGCCGTGCTCTCGGCGTAAAGGCTGAGTGCTATGCAGCGGACGTTTCAAAGTTCGACCAGTGCGAGGCTATGGTCAAGCAGGTCAAGGAGGACTTCGGAAGCATCGATGCCCTCGTGAACAATGCAGGCATCACAAAGGATACTCTCCTTGCACGAATGAAGGAAGAGGACTATGATGCTGTTATCGCTGTAAATCAGAAGAGCGTTTACAATATGACAAAGCACGTATGCAGCGTTATGATGAAGCAGCGCCACGGACGTATCGTAAATGTATCATCTGTTGCAGGCCTTTACGGAAATCCGGGACAGATGAATTATTCCGCTTCAAAAGCCGCTATTATCGGCATGACCAAGACTACTGCAAAGGAGTTCGGTTCACGTAATATCACATGCAACGCTGTTGCTCCGGGACTTATCAGAACTCCAATGACAGATGTGCTTTCAGACGAGCTGAAGGCCAAGATGATAGATGCTGTAGCTCTCAAGCGCTACGGTGAACCTGATGAGATCGCATCGGTCGTTTCATTCCTCCTCTCTGATGATGCTTCCTACGTTACAGGACAGGTCATCGAGATCTCAGGCGGACTGTCAATGTGACCGTATACATAAAATCAAGAAAGAAAGGTATTATTTATCTATGAGCAGAAGAGTTGTTATCACAGGCCTCGGAGCTGTTACTCCGCTCGGTACAGGAGTAGGAAAGTTCTGGGAAGGAATACGACAGGGAAAGGTCGGCATATCATTGATAGATACCTTTGATACCGAAAAAACAGGTGTCAAGGTATGCGGATTCGTCCGTGACTTCAATGAGGAAGACTATTTCGACGTAAAGGGATGCTTCGACAAGAAGGAATCGAAGCGTATGGACCGCTTTACAAAATACGCTCTCGTTGCAACACATGAGGCGCTTACAGATGCAGGAACTGATTTCAGCGATATCGATCCCTACAGGGCAGGCGTTCTTGTGGGTTCGGGTATCGGCGGTATCGACCTTACCCTTACAGAGTATACAAAGTTCCTTGAAAAGGGTGCAGGCAGAGTTTCTCCGTTCTATGTACCTATGATGATAAGCAATATGGCGGCAGGCACTATCTCCATGAAGACGGGCTTCCGCGGAGCTAATTTCGATATAACCACAGCCTGTGCCACAGGTACCCACTCCATAGGCGAGGCTTTCAGAAAGATAAAGGACGGCTACCTTGATGTGTGCATCGCAGGAGGTACAGAGTCCGCAAGAAGCGAGTTCACTTACGCAGCATTCTCCAATATGAAGGCGCTTACCAAGTGCGATGACGTTAACAAGGCATCTGTTCCATTCGATAAGGACAGAAGCGGATTCGTTCTCGGCGAAGGAAGCGGAATACTCATTCTTGAAGAGTATGAACACGCAAAGTCACGCGGCGCCAAGATATATACAGAGGTCGGCGGCTACGGCGCTACCTGCGACGGCTACCACATGACATCACCTATGCCGAGCGGTGAAGCAGCAGGAATGGGAATGTCCCTTGCAATAAAGGAAGCAGGTCTTGAACCTTCACAGGTGGACTACATCAACGCTCACGGTACTTCAACAGGTCTTAACGACAAGTACGAGACCGCTGCGATAAAGCTTGCATTCGGCGATGCTGCAAAGAAGGTAAAGATAAACTCCACAAAATCGATGATAGGACATCTTCTCGGTGCGGCAGGTGCTGTTGAAGCTGTTGTTCTGGCAAAGTCCATAGAGGAAGGCTTTATCCACGCAACAGTCGGCACAACTACCCCCGATGAGGAGTGCGACCTTGATTACTGCATAAATGGCAGCATCGAGCAGGAAGTCAATGCAGCCATTTCCAATTCACTTGGATTCGGCGGACATAATGCTACAGTATGCTTCAAAAAGGTCAGAGACTGAGGAGGACGATATATGGAAAAGATATATGGTCAGATAGACATAGAGACTATAGAAAAGCTTGCTGATATTGTCAACGGCAAGGAACTTTCCGAAATAACCGTTTCAGACGGCGATAAGACTATTACCATAAAGGGCAGAAAATGTATGCCTGTTCTGATGCCTCCTGCACCGCCTGTAAGCGCTGCACCTGCGGCTGCGGAAAAACCTGCACCAAAGAATGAGGCAGTGAACGGAAATATAGTAAAATCCCCGATAGTCGGCACGTTTTACGCTTCACCATCTCCCGATAAGGCACCTTTCGTCAAAGTCGGCGACAAGGTTAGCAAGGGCGATATCATAATGATAATAGAGTCGATGAAGCTGATGAACGAGATACAGTCCGATTTCGACGGTGTCGTTGAACAGATACTCGTTTCAGACGGTCAGGCTGTAGAATTCGACCAGCCGCTCATGATAATAAAGTAAACTATGGATAACGGGAATATAAGCGGAAGAAAGTTCAGGTATATAACTCAGGAAGTAATTGACGCAGGTTATCTTAATATAACCTCCACCGATATGTTCAACGAACTGAGAGAATTCAATATACTGATGCAGGATATGCGTATGCTGAAGCTGAGGTTCTATCTGGAGTATTCTGTGGTAGTGCTGCTGAATCTGATAGTTCTCCCTCTGGGCCTGCTTCTTTTGGCGGCACCCGGGGAACTGAGATCAGGCTGGATCATGGGACCTATGAGAAAGCTTGCTTTACAGGATGAGATGTCGGCATATGCGGTTTCAGCGGTATTTGTCCTTGCGTATCTGTTCTGCTTTGTGTTCTTTGTGGTACACAAAAAGGATTACAGTCCGAAGAAATGCCTTTTGTATACGCTCTTCCTGATCCCTGTGAATCTTATCTATATCATTGTATATATATGCAATTTTTCTCTCATGTACTTTTTCAATGATCTTGACAGACGGCTGAAAAATGAGATGGGATACCCTCATTTCATCCGCATTGCAGACAGATATCCCCAACCTGAAAAAGAGGAAGAAGAGGAACATGAGATATCATTCGATGATTACAAATCAGATGTCAACGATATGGAGACTCTGTGAATAAACCAGATAAGGAGTAAGCTATGTCCGATATACTTATGAATAAAGAGCAGATAATGGAAATTATCCCGCACCGCGATCCCTTCCTTCTCATTGACGAGATCGTTGATATGGAAGTAGGAGTAAAGGTACACGCAAGAAAGTACATCAAAGAAGAGGATTTCTGGTTCAAGGGACACTTCCCCGGATATCCTGTAACTCCCGGTGTACTTATGGTAGAGATGCTTGCACAGGCAGGTGCTGTATGTATGCTCTCAAAGCCCGAATTCAAGGGAAAGATAGGCCTTTTCGGCGGTATCGACAAGGCTAAGTTCCGCAGACAGGTAGTTCCGGGGGACGTGCTTGATCTGGAAGTTGAGATCATAAAGCAGAGAGGTCCTGTAGGTACAGGAAAGGCACTTGCTTCCGTAGGCGGAGAAAAGGCTGTTTCCTGCGAGATAACATTCGTTGTTACAGACGGCGAAAAAACAGAATGATCATCCTTCAAGGAGATAATGTATAAATGTTCAAAAAAGTACTGATTGCCAACAGAGGCGAGATAGCGGTGCGTATAATAAGAGCGTGCCGCGAACTTGGAGTGCGCTGTATCGCTGTATATTCCACAGCGGACAGGAATTCTCTCCACGCTCAGATAGCGGACGAGGCTATATGCATCGGTCCTCCTGCAACAAAGGACAGCTATCTGAATATGAACGCTATAATACAGGCGGCGCTTAATTCGGGCGCTGACGCTATACACCCGGGATTCGGCTTTCTTTCGGAAAATTCCGAATTTGCAAGACTCTGCGAGAAGAACGGTATAGTATTTATCGGTCCGTCATACGAGTCTATTGATATGCTTGGAAACAAGGCTGCCGCAAAAGAGACCATGAAGGCTGCGGGAGTACCTGTTATACCCGGTTCGGAAGGTGCGGTAAAGTCTCTTGAAGAGGCTCGTGCTATCGCAGACAAGGCAGGCTACCCCGTACTTGTAAAGGCTTCCGCAGGAGGCGGCGGCAGAGGTATACGCCGAGTGGATTCTCCAAAGGAGCTTGAAGCTCAGATGACTGCCGCACAGCAGGAGGCTAAGAATTTCTTCGGCGACGATACCGTATATATCGAGAAGTTCCTTATAAATCCCCACCATGTTGAGATACAGATAATCGCCGATAAACAGGGCGACTATATCTACCTCGGTGAACGTGACTGCTCTATGCAGCGCCGTAATCAGAAGGTGCTGGAGGAGTGTCCGAGCCCTATCGTGGATGAGGAGCTCCGCCGCAGAATGGGTGAAGCCGCAGTTACTGCCGCAAAGCAGTGCGGTTACTACAACGCAGGTACTATCGAGTTCCTCGTGGACGAGAACCGTGATTTCTACTTCATGGAAATGAATACACGTATACAGGTAGAGCATCCTATAACCGAGGAGGTAACAGGCTTCGATCTGGTAAAGGCTCAGATCGAGATAGCCGCAGGTATCCCTCTCAGAGTGACACAGGCTGATATAAAGCTGAGAGGTCACGCTATAGAGTGCCGCATCAATGCCGAGAATCCCGAGCTGGATTTCCGTCCCTCACCGGGTACCATAACAGCACTCTACGTGCCAGGAGGTCCCGGAATAAGGATAGACGGAGCCGTATATCAGGGCTATACCATAACCCCTTACTACGACTCCATGATAAGCAAGCTCATCGCTCACGGCTCCGACCGTGACGACGCTATCCGCAAGATGCGCTGGGCGCTTTCCGAGTTTATAGTTGACGGCGTTGATACCAATATCGATTTCCAGCTTGAAATAATAAACCGTCCCGAATTCATCGGCGGTAACTATGATATTGGCTTCCTTAACAGATATATGGAAAAAAATAAGAAGAAGTAAGGCGGTGACATACTTTGGGCGAAAGATTCGATAATTTTTTCGACGTTGTTAAAAAGAGATTCAACGGATACAATAACAATGATGACAGTGAACGCGAGACCGTGAAGTGTCCCAGATGTCAGAGCCTCATACTTCTTGACCGCTATGAGGAGCTTCACCGTGTATGCCCTAACTGTAACTATCACGGAAGACTTTCTACTCCCGAGCGTATAGAGATAACCTTCGATAAGGACAGCTTCCGAGAGTTTGACGGCGATATGATAAGCTGTGATCCTATCAGCTTCCCCGAGTATCCCGAAAAACAGAAGGAACTCAGGACTAAAACAGGTCTGAATGACGCTGTTACCACAGGTACGGCGCTTATCAAGGGCTCTCCTGCGGTTGTAGGAATAATGGATTCACGCTATATGATGGGTTCAATGGGAAGCGTTGTAGGCGAAAAGATAACCCGTGCCTTTGAGTACGCTACGGATAATCACCTTCCTGTGATACTCTTTACCGCTTCAGGCGGTGCAAGGATGCAGGAGGGCATAGTATCCCTCATGCAGATGGCTAAGACTTCAGGTGCTGTAAAGCGCCACAGCGATGCAGGCGAACTGTACATAACAGTTCTTACCGATCCGACTACAGGCGGAGTTACCGCAAGCTTTGCTTCACTGGGCGATATTATAATCGCCGAGCCTAAGGTGCTTATCGGCTTTGCGGGAAGACGTGTCATAGAAAGCGCTATGCGTCAGAGACTCCCCGAGGACTTCCAGCTTGCGGAGTTCATGCGGGACAAAGGCTTCGTTGATATGATAGTGGACAGGAAAAAGATGAGAAGTACTCTTTCGCATCTTCTTAAGCTCCACGGCTATGATAAAAAGGAGGTCTGAGATATGGACGAGAAGAAAACTGCGTGGGAACGCCTTCAGCTGGTCCACACCAAGGGCAGACCTACCATAAAGGACTATATACCGCTTGTGTTCACGGACTTTTATGAGATGCACGGCGACCGCCATTTCGGCGACGATAATGCCGTTATCGGAGGTATAGCTCGTCTCGACGGACGTCCTGTTACCGTTATCGGTCAGGTAAAGGGCCGTGACCTGAACGAGAATAAAGCCTGCAACTTTGCAATGCCTCTTCCCGAGGGATACAGAAAGGCGCTTCGCCTTGCAAAGCAGGCAGAGAAGTTCCACCGTCCCGTTATATGCTACATAGATACTCCGGGAGCTTATGCAGGCATGGCGGCAGAGGAAAGAGGTCAGGGCGAGGCTATCGCAAGAAATATAGCCGAGTTTATGACTCTCAGAACACCTATAATATCTATCGTTCTCGGAGAGGGCGGAAGCGGCGGCGCTCTTGCTCTCGGAGTGTGCGATGAACTGGCTATGCTCGAGAACGCACAGTACTCGGTAGTATCGCCCCGCGGCTTTGCAAGCATCCTTTGGAAGGACGCTTCACGCGAGGAGGAAGCCTGCAATATAATGAGGATAACTGCCGAGGATATGGTCGATCTCGGAGTTGCCGAGACCATTATAAAAGAGCCTTTAGGCGGCGCACATAACGATTTAGACAAAATTTCAGAAAATATTAAAGAATATTTGTCACTCAAAATCCGAGAAAAATGCGAAAAAGATATTGACGAATTACTGAAAGAACGTTATACTAAGTTTAGAAAAATCGGTGAGTTCAAAGAACACGCCGATGATCTCTCCTGCGGAAGCGGGAAAAATAAAGAAACAGGAGGAAATATGTAATGACTTTCGACAAGATCAAAGAACTTATCGTAGAGCAGCTTGGTGTCGAGGAGGACGTTGTAACTCCCGAGGCAAACATTCAGGATGATCTGGGTGCAGATTCACTTGATATCGTTGATCTTATCCAGACAATAGAGGACGAGTATGATCTTTCTATCCCTGATGAGGCAATTGAAGAGATCAAGACTGTTAACGATATCGTTAACTACGTAGAAAAGAATACAGACGCTGAGTAATCAGCTCAGCTTTACCCCTGACTTATGTCAGGGGCTTTTTTTATAAAAAAGCCTGCGGATCAACCACAGGCTTAAAGATCATTTACAGACGGAGATCATAGTTTATCGGCAAGATCTGGGAAGATACCGAGACTTCTTTTCAGTATGCCGTTCATACAGGCTATTGCTATTCCATAATTCGTGAAGGGTACGCCCTGAAGTTCAGCAGTACGTCTGCGATAGAGCATTTCACGTTCGTTGAGCATACATCCTCCGCAGTGTATCACCAGACTGAAAGGGGAGAGGTCCTCAGGAAAATCACGTCCCGAGGAGAGGGTTATATTCAGTTCCCTGCATGTGTACTTTTTAAGGAGCGCAGGCAGCTTGACGCTTCCGATATCTCCGCACTGTCTGTGATGAGTGCATCCCTCGGAAATGAGTACGGTATCGCCGTCCCTGAGCCGGCTTATGGCGGAAGCACCCTCAACTGCCGTATCAAGGAAACCCTTGTAACGTGCCATGAGTATGGAGAATGAGGTCAGCGGAACGCTTTCGGGTACTATCTTGCTTACCATTCCGAAAGCCTGACTGTCGGTTATTACCATTTTCGGCGGAGCGGCAAGTCTTTCGAGAGCCATTGCAAGCTGAGTCTCTTTTGTGACCAATGCGGCAGCGTCTGCATCGAGTACGTCCCTGAGAGTCTGCTGCTGTGGGAGTATCATACGTCCCTTTGGAGCAGCGGCATCTATGGGAGTTACAAGAATGACGATATCATCGGGAGAAAGCAGGTCGCCGACTATACGTCTGTCATTTCCTGCGGTTTTTGCAAGTGAAGCTATCTTTTCTTTCAGCTCGTGAATGTTCTGTCCGCTTTTTGCACTTACTGCTATGGCATTTTCATCGGAAACGGGACAGACCTTCTCATCTGCTTTGTTATACACTACGATATATGGTATATCCTTGTCCCTGAAAAGACGGACAAGCTTGTTATCCCATTCGGATACGGGAGAAGTACCGTCTATTACAAGTACGGCTATGTCGGTTTTTGCGAGTATCTGGCGGGTTTTTTTCACACGTAGCTCGCCAAGAGCGCCTTCATCGTCAAATCCGGGAGTGTCGATTATCTCCACGGGACCAAGCGGCAGCAGTTCCATTGCCTTGTATACGGGATCGGTGGTAGTGCCCTTTACATCGGAGACTACCGCAAGCTCCTGACCTGTAACGGCGTTGACAAGGCTGGATTTGCCTGCATTACGTCTTCCGAAAAAGCCTATGTGTATTCTTTCGCCCGAGGGCGTATCATTTAGACTCATATCATATCCTCCTTTACGGACTGTTACACGATAAAGTATACCACATCACGGCGTAAAAAGCAACTTTCCACATGAAACTATTCTGTAAAAATGACTGTTTTCGGACGTGCGGAATAAAATAAAAAAATTTCCGCTTTAAATGTATTGCAAAGATAGTGAGAAGTGTGCTATAATAATAAAGTATATAGTCGGAAGTTGTATCCGGCGGCGGATAAGGTGCCGCAGATGCTTTCCGTGAACGGAGTGGATAGGTTGGATAAGATAAGGATACTGGGCATAGATCCCGGATATGCCATTGTTGGTTTCGGTGTGCTGGACTACGACGGAGTTAATTTCGTCCCCGTTGAATACGGTGCTGTACTGACCGAGGCAAATACCCCCTTCACCGAAAGACTTAAGGCTATACATGAGGACGTAGAGTTTATCTTTGAGAAATTCTCTCCCGACCACATGGCTGTTGAAAGACTTTACTTCAACTCGAACCAGAAAACTGCCATAGACGTTGCACAGGCAAGAGGAGTTACAGTTCTTTCGGCGGCAAAGAGAAATATACCCGTTTCGGAGTACACTCCGCTTCAGGTAAAGCAGTCCGTAGTAGGCTACGGCAGAGCGGAAAAGCATCAGGTGATGGAAATGACACGCATGATACTCGGTCTTGCACAGATACCAAAGCCCGATGATGCTGCCGATGCACTTGCTATCGCTATCTGCCACGGACATTCGATAAGATGGAAATGATCGTTCTCCCGCGTTATCAAGGGAGCAATAAATAAAAGGAAGGTTTGCTATGATATACAGTCTTACAGGAAAGCTTACAGTCAAAGAGCTTGGTTTCGCAGTTGTAGAGTGCGGAGGAGTCGGCTACGGATGCAGGACCTCATACAGTACGATTGCAGCTCTTGGCGAGATAGGCAGCGATGTAAAGCTGTATACCCACATGTACGTAAGAGAGGATGCTGTAGAGCTTTTCGGCTTTGCAACGCTTCAGGAGCTCAGCTGCTTCAGACTTCTTATATCCGTATCGGGAGTAGGTCCTAAGGCGGCTACATCCATACTCTCAGACGTAACCCCTGAGCAGTTTGCATTCATAATCGCTTCGGGAGACAGCAAGACCTTTACACGCACAAAAGGCATAGGTGCAAAAACAGCTCAGCGAATAGTGCTTGAGCTGAAGGATAAAATATCAAAGGAGTCCGTTTCGGGCTCTGTTGCAAATGACGCTGCCGCATTCTCGGCAGCAGCTCCGGGAGCAGCTTCATCTTCCGTTTCAGAAGCTCTCGAGGCACTTATGGTGCTGGGTTATTCACAGGGCGAGACAGCTCCGATACTAAGGAAGCTCGATCCATCCCTCAGTACTCAGGACCTCATAAAGGAGACTCTCCGCCTAATGGCTTCAAAAGATCTCCGCTGACCATTACGGTCACACCGCGATATATATAGGTGTACCGACATAATACAGATGTCGCTGCCAATTTCTCCCTGCGGCAGAGACCGTCTGACGAAAGGAAGATGTTTTATGAACCTTGATGAATTACTGAAAGCGGCTATCAAAGATCCTTCCAAGCGCTCATTGTTCCTGCAGACACTCATAAGAAGCGATGTTTATGTTATCTGCAAGAACCCCGTAAGACAGGAAAGGGGACGTGAAGAGGGCGGTATTCAGCTTGAGCTGATAACTATACAGAACCCCTATGGTGATGTGTTCATACCGTTCTTTACAAGTTATCGTGCCCTTCAGCAGTTCGCCAAGCGCTATGTGGACTGCTACAAGATAAACTGCCTGAGACTTTTCGACTTTTCCAGTCGGTGTCGGCAGTTCTCAATCCAAATTCATACGGCAAGGAGTTCTCTTCACAGGAGATAAAGAGCATCCTCATGATCGCGCGTAATCTGAAGATAAAGGCGATCTCTTACAACGAAGAGGAGACTATCACATACCGTCCGTGTGAGCATTCACTGGGACATATAACCAAGGCTGCGTCAAAGTTCCTTTCAAAGCAGCCGAATGTGGACCGTGCATTCATCATGGAAATGGTAAAGGGCTGCGAGAAGCCTCAGCTTCTGATCGTACTTGATATGATGGGCAGCACAAGAAAGCTGTTCGTGCCGCTTTCCAAGTATCTTTCCAAGATGACGAAACCCAACGAGCATCTTTGCTTTATAAGCTATGAACAGGAAATGGGCAGAAAGGCTGCGGAGTCTGTCGAGCCCTTCTATGTAAGGAAGAAGCGATATTTTGAGAAATGATACCGTATCGGTCATAAATGATAAGGAGGTGCGCCAATGATACAGACAGAGGATATGGAATTTGCTCCGAGAGTCATAACTCCCGAAAACACAGTTGAAGACAGTGATATAGACGTAACTCTGCGCCCTCAGACACTTCATGAGTATATCGGTCAGGACAAGGTCAAGGAGAATCTGGCTATATATATCGAGGCGGCAAAGCGCCGCGGAGAACCCCTCGACCATGTGCTGCTCTACGGTCCTCCGGGACTGGGTAAGACTACGCTTTCGGGCATTATCGCCCATGAACTGGGAGTCAACCTGCGAGTTACAACAGGTCCCGCTATCGAGAAGCCCGGAGACCTCGTTTCACTGCTGACCAGCCTTTCGGATAACGATGTGCTCTTCATAGACGAGATACACCGTCTTTCCCGTGCGGTAGAGGAGATACTCTACCCTGCGCTGGAGGACAGAGTTATTGATATAATCATAGGAAAAGGCCCTGCGGCACGTTCTATACGTATGGACCTCAAACCCTTTACCCTTATCGGTGCGACTACACGTGCAGGTCAGCTCTCTGCCCCTCTCAGGGACAGATTCGGCGTTATACAGCGCCTTGAACTGTACACTACACCGCAGCTCACCGATATAATCCGCAGAAGCGCCATGATACTCTGCATACCATGTACCGCAGACGGTGCTGAGGAGATAGCAGGACGTGCAAGAGGTACGCCGCGTATCGCCAACCGTCTTCTGAAGCGAGTGCGTGACTTTGCCGATGTCATGGGCGATGGTCAGATAACAAAGGAGATCGCTTCGATCGCCCTCAGCCGTCTCGAGATAGATAACCTCGGACTGGACGGTCTTGACAGGCGTATGCTTGAAATGATAATCCGCGGTTACGGCGGAGGTCCTGTGGGACTCGAAACCCTTGCTTCGGCTATAGGTGAAGAGTCCGTAACGCTTGAGGACGTCTGCGAACCGTTCCTTATGCAGCTCGGATTCCTGGGAAGAACTCCGAGGGGAAGAGTTGCTACAAAACTCGCTTACGAACACTTAGGATTCAAGCTCCCCGATCAGTCGGACGGAGCCAGCGAGGGCCAGCTCTCGTTCTGAGATATGTTGATAAAAGGCAGAAAAAAGAATTATACCCATAATACCGCTCTCAGCAGCGCTTTCCGACACTTTCCCATGATAAACGGGCAGGGACTGGGAGATATATCAAAGCTGAAATACGGTCTGTGCCATATGAGCTTCAACGGCTGCGAGGTAATATCGGTCTACAATGCGCTGGTTTACCTCGGTATACCGCAGCCTATAAACGAGATAGCGCTGTTCCTTGAACGCTATCGTGTGCTTATGGGTGTATTCGGATGCAGTCCCTACAAGCTGGGAAGAGCACTGGAGAAATTCGGTGCACAATTCGAGAAGCTCCGTGAAGTCGGGGATTCCGAGGCGTTCATCGTATCCTTCTGGACAGGCAGACGCTTTATGTCCTCGATACATACAGTGTTCTGCGTGAGAACTCATGGCGGTATAAAAGTATACAACAGATACAATAACTGTCCCACTATGCAGCTTTGCAGAACAATGGAGGACGTCATAGGCAAAAAGCGTCCCATAGCTGTATACAGGATAATAAAGCCGTGATGCGGCTTGTAAATACTATTGCTACGCCAATTAACTCTTGAAGAATTATAGCGAAGGACAGGCAGTGAAAGGCACAGGAATACTGTCGTATTCCAAGACTTTCTGATGAAGTATTTCGCTGTCAGGACAAGCAAGAAAATTCAAGAGTTAGTTGGTTGAGCAATAAGGAAAGGAGTGTCATGATGGGAAGATTATTCGGAAAAGACGGCATAAAAGGCCTTGCAGTCACCGAGCTTACATGCGAACTGGCTGTTCAGATAGGACGTGCTGCCGCAGAAGTTCTTGCAGGTGACGGACACGAGTCGGCGAAAATACTCATAGGCAAGGATACAAGAAGTTCGGCTGATACCATTGAAGCGGCGCTTTGTGCGGGAATATGCTCGGCAGGCGTTGATGCTGAACTGCTTGGCATAGTACCTGCGCCTGCGGCGGCTTACCTTGCAAAGGAACGTGAAGCGGCAGGAAGCATCATGATAACTGCTTCCTACAGGAATGCCGAATTCAGCGGCATACGTTTCTTCTCTTCCGAGGGAAAAAGACTCGGACTAAGCGGCGAGGAGGAGATAGAACGCCTTGTTCTGGACGCTCCGCAGGAGATAGCTCCCATACCGCGAAGGAAGTACGGAAGCGTTATCCGCAGTGAATCGGCGATAGATGAGTATATCGACTATATAAAGACCGCTGTGGGAGCAGACCTCAGCGGCATAAAGGTCGCAATAGACTGCGCAAACGGAAGCGCCTGCCGTACTGCAAGACGTGTATTTACCGAGCTTGGTGCGGATATAGTCCTTATGGGGAACCGTCCCGACGGCACAAATATAAACAAGGACTGCGGATGCACTTTCATAGAACCCCTTATGGAGTTCACCCGTTCCAACGGATGCAGCTGCGGTATCGCTCTTGACGGAAGCGGAGAGCGCTGTATTGCCGTGGACGAGAACGGCCGCATTATCGACGGCGACGAGATAATCGCTATCTGTGCAGGTCATATGAAGGAGAAAGGTCTCCTCAGACACAATACAATAGTAACAACATCAGCAAATAATCTGGGACTTATGCAGTTTGCACGTTCCAATGATATATATACAGTGACTGCGCCTGCAAACGAGCGCAGTACCATACGCAAGCTCACAGAAGGCGACTTCTGTATCGCAGGCGATCCGGGAGGATATATAGTCTTCCCCGATGTCATGCTTACGGGAGATGGTCAGCTTACTGCCGTGAAGCTGCTTGAAGTCCTTAAAGACTCGGGCAGACCGATGAGCGGTATCGCAGGAGTTGTAAAGAAGATACCTCAGGTGATGCTGAACGTCCGCATAGATCCCCGTGACAGGGAGATATGGAAGAATGACCGCACTATAACCCGTCTTATCGATGAATACGAGGGCATACTCGGCGACGACGGCAGAGTTATAGTACGTGAGATAAGCAGAGATTCACAGATACGCATAATGGTCGAGGGCGAGGACTTCACTACCATCAACGCTATGGCTGTGCGTATCGCAGATACCATACGAGAGCGGTGCAGCCGCTGAAAAAAGGAGAATAGTCTTTGAGAACAGCCGATAACTGGAAGGATTATACGATAATCGATACATCGGACGGGGAAAAGCTCGAAACATGGGGAAAAGTATCCCTTGTGCGCCCCGATCCGCAGATAATATGGAAAACAGACAGAACAGATCCCCTCTGGAGAAATGCTGACGGACACTATCACCGTTCATCTTCAGGCGGCGGAGAATGGGAATTCCGCAAAAGGATACCCGATTCATGGAATATAAGCTACGGTCCGCTGAAATTCAATATACGTCCCACAGGCTTCAAGCACACGGGACTGTTCCCCGAACAGGCGGTGAACTGGGATCTTATGTCACATAAGATAAGAAATGCAGGCAGAGAGATAAACGTCCTCAACCTCTTTGCGTATACAGGCGGTGCAACACTTGCCTGTGCCGAGGCAGGAGCTTCGGTCTGCCATGTGGACGCATCAAAGGGCATGGTACAGTGGGCGCGTGAAAACGCCGCTGTTTCGGGACTTTCCGACAGACCTATCCGCTGGATAGTGGACGACTGTGAGAAGTTCATCGCCCGTGAGATACGCAGAGGACGCAAGTACGATGCCGTTATCATGGATCCTCCGAGCTACGGAAGAGGTCCGGGAGGAGAGGTCTGGAAGCTGGAAAACTGCGTTTATGACCTTGTAAAGCTCTGCTCGGGCGTACTCTCCGACGATCCGCTTTTCTTCCTGATAAACAGCTATACTACGGGACTTTCTCCCTCGGTAATGGGCTATATACTGGGAAGCGTACTTACTGACAAGTTCGGCGGAAAGGTGAGCTTTGACGAGATAGGACTTCCCGTAAAGTCAACTGGAATGACACTTCCCTGCGGCGCTACCGCAATATGGGAGACTGAACGATGAGGCTGATATCGGTATTGCTTCTATCGGCAGTTCTGATCGTTTCTGCCGTATCCTGCGGAAAAGCTGAAAAACAGTCAGAAGAGACTGCGGCGGAGACCGTCTCTGCTGAGGACTATGTATTTGATCCGATGGCAGGCATTGATATGACTGCTCAGGCGATACCCGAAACCGCGATCCCTGATGACTGGAAGGAGATAACCGACGGAAATATAGCTCTTAAGGTGCCTTCGGATATGGAGGGCCAAAGAATAAAATATGCTACAAGTGACAACGAAAACTATGTCATGTTCATGGGCGTTCAGGAATGGGAGCGGTATGACGAGAGCTTTTCCGACGAGGAATATCCTCAGCTAAACGGAGAAAACCTCAGAAACGCCTTTGCGGACGTCGGTATAGAATTTGACGGCAGCCGCAGAGAGCTTTACCGTGCGCTCCTCGAGACTACTTCAGCTGTCCGCACTGATGAAAATGCAGAAAGCTTTGAGACGATCGCACTTATGAAATCGCAGGTGCTCGGAAATCTTTTTCCCGAGGTGTTTGTCGGCGAGACCGCAGACGGACCGGTCTATGTACTGATATTTCTCGGAGCGATGACTTCATACACTGATTTCAAGGACAGCTATGTTCCCGGTGAGCATACTGCTGCTTTAGTAGTTGCTTTCAGGGACGAAAATACAGAGTGTACCGCATTGATCCGCGGCAGCAGCTTTGATACGATGATGAAAATGGCATCGTCGGTCAGACTTGCAGAACCTCTGGAATAATAAGGAAAAGCTATGGAAAATATAATCGAAATCGAAGACCTTCATTTTTCCTACAAGGGCGACAGTGAAACTCCTGATGTGGAAGTTCTGAAGGGTATAGACCTAACAATAAAGAAGGGCGAGTTTGTGGCGGTACTGGGACATAACGGCTCGGGAAAATCCACACTTGCCAAACACATCAATGCGATACTTCTCCCAACAAAGGGAAAGGTGCTTGTTGACGGTATAGATACGGCTGACGAGGATAAGCTCTTTCAGCTGAGACAGAAGGCGGGTATGGTGTTCCAGAACCCCGATAACCAGATAGTTTCCTCAATAGTTGAGGAGGACGTTGCCTTTGCACTTGAAAACCTCGGCGTTCCCTACGAGGAGATGCGCCGCCGTGTGGACGAGTCGCTGAAGGCTGTTAATATGTATGATTACAGACTCCACTCACCAAGCCAGCTTTCGGGAGGTCAGAAGCAGCGTATAGCCATTGCAGGCGTTATCGCAATGCAGCCCGAATGCATAATCCTCGACGAGCCTACTGCTATGCTGGATCCCCAGGGCAGAAAAGAAGTAATGTCCACGATCATGCGAATGAACCGTGAACAGGGCATAACCATAGTCCTTATAACACATTATATGGACGAGGCGGCAAAGTGCGGACGTGTTGTGGTAATGGACAAGGGCAGGGTAGTCCTTGATGATACGCCGAGAAAGGTCTTTTCACATGTTGAACAGGTAAAGGAGATCGGTCTTGACGTTCCGCAGGTCACAGAGCTTGCGTGGGAGCTTCGCAAGGCAGGATACGACGTACCCGATGATATAATAACCGAGGAAGAATGCGTCGAAGCTATAAAGAAGCTCTTCTGAAAGGAGAAACTGCTATGAAATGTCCGTATTGCGGAAGAAACATGAAAAAGGGCTGTATACGCGGCGATGGAAAGTCGGGCGTTACATGGGTGCCTGAAGACGAAAAATACGGCGTTCTGGGACGTATGGGGTTAGAGGCAAATATCAGCGCTGCAGAGTCCGGCTTTTTCTGTTTCAAGCTCAAAGGACATTACTGCGATGTCTGCGAAAAGCTCATAATAGATACACATATTTCGCTATGATCAAAGGAGAATAGATAAATTGGCTATCCTTGAAACTCAGGAACTTACATATACCTACAGTCAGGGCTCGCCCTTCGAGAAGACCGCTGTGGATCATGTAAACCTTAAAATAGAAGAAGGAGAAATGGTGGGCGTAATGGGCCATACAGGCTCGGGAAAATCAACGCTCATACAGCATTTCAACGGTTTGCTCAAACCTACCTCGGGCAAGGTACTGCTTGAAGGCAGGGATATCTGGGAGAATAAGGACAAGATAAGAGATGTCCGCTTTCAGGTGGGACTTGTTTTCCAGTATCCCGAGTATCAGATTTTTGAAGAGACCGTATACAAAGATATAGCATTCGGTCCGAAGAATATGGGACTGGACGAGGCGGAGATAAAGCGCCGTGTCCTTGAAACGGCACACGATATCGGTCTTAAGGAGGAACTTCTGGACCGTTCACCCTTTGAGCTTTCGGGCGGTCAGAAGCGCCGTGTTGCTATCGCAGGCGTTATGGCTATGGAGCCGAAGGTGCTCATCCTCGACGAGCCTACAGCAGGTCTCGATCCTGCGGGACGTGACAAGATAATCAGCCATATCAAGACATATCACGAGCGCACAAAGAACACTATCCTTATAGTTTCCCACAGTATGGAGGATATCGCAGGCTTTGCGGACAAGATACTTGTAATGAGCAAGGCAAAGCTCTTCTGCTATGACGATACAAAAAAGGTCTTTGCACGTTCCGAGGAGATATCGGAGATCGGTCTTGATGTTCCGCAGATAACAAAGGTGTTCATGGAACTGAAAAAACAGGGACTCGATTTCGGCAAAGAGGTCTACACCGTAGGCTACGCAAAGGACTTGCTTATCAGGCAGCTCAAAGAAAGAGAGGTGCGCTGATTTGCTGAAGGATATAACTATCGGACAATACTTCCCGGGAGACAGCATCATTCACCGTCTCGATCCGAGATTCAAGATAATCATAACCTTTATATACATACTCATGCTCTTTACGGGAAGCAACATACTCTGTCTTACCGTCGGAGCTGTGTATACAGTAATGGCGATACTGCTTTCACGGATACCCTGTAAAATGTTCGTGAAGAGCGTCAGACCGCTTCTGCCGTTCCTTATCATAACGGCTTTGCTGAATCTCTTCCTCGTTGACAGCGGAGATACCTATTTCCACTGGAAGTTCCTGAAAATAACCGAGGAAGGCGTTAATATCAGCGTATTCATGATAATAAGGATAGTTCTTCTCATAATGGGAAGCTCTCTCCTGACCTACACCACATCACCGATAACTCTTACGGACGCTATCGAAAGACTGCTTTCTCCGCTGAAGAAGCTGAAATTTCCCGTCCACGAGCTTGCGATGATGATGTCTATCGCGCTGAGATTCATTCCTACACTTATCGAGGAAACGGACAAGATAATGTCCGCACAGAAGGCAAGAGGTGCAGAGATAGACTCGGGTAGCTTTATGACCAGAGCAAGAAACATGATATCGATACTTGTACCGCTGTTCATATCATCCTTCCGAAGGGCGGATGAACTGGCAACGGCTATGGAATGCAGATGCTATAACGGCGGCGAAGGCAGAACACGTCTGCGTCAGCTGAAATCTTCCGCAAGAGACTATATAGCGCTTGCAGTAACGATAATATTCTATATAGCAGCTATTGTTGTTGCACACATATTAAAGTGAACAAAGAAGGGATAATAAAATGGCTAACGGAACGACCGGCAAGACTCAAAGCAATGCTTCCTCAGAAGGATTAAAGAAATTCAGGAACAGCTGGCTTGGCAGACTTATGTATGACAAGGGCGTTTTCTATTTCATTCTTTCATTCATAATACCATCGGCAATAATGTGTTACGGCTTCGCAAAGGCGGAGATATACCCCCACGGAAACAATCAGTTCCTCGTTGTGGACCTCTGGCATCAGTACTATCCGTTTTTCAGGGTAGTAAGGGAAAAGCTCCTTACAGGCGGTTCCTTTATGTACTCGTGGCAGAACGGTATGGGTACCAACTTCCTCTCGCTCATATCCTACTATGCAGCAAGTCCGCTGAACTGGCTTTCTGTATTTGTGGATGAGAAGTATACCCGTGAAGCGCTGATGTATATACTCGTAGCCAAGATAGGCTTCTGCAGTGCGTTTTTCAGCTGCTTCCTGAGATATACCTACAACCGCAAGGACCTTTCTATCGTAGTATTTTCGTCGATGTTCGCACTTTGCAGCTATATGCTCGGATACTACTGGAACGTAATGTGGTTCGATACCATTGCACTCTTCCCGCTGGTAATGACGGGAGTTGTAGCGATGTGCCGTGAAGGCAAGTGGAAGCTCTATACCATATCACTCGCACTTTCACTTATATCCAATTACTATATCGGTTATTTCACCTGCCTTTTCACTGTACTGATGTTCGGTGCAGCTATAATAATCGAGGGAAAGGGCATCAAGGACTTCTTTGTAAAGCTGTTCCTTATAATACGTTCATCCCTTATCACCGCAGGTCTCGGAGGCTTCATACTTCTCCCTGCGTATCTTGCACTTCAGCTCACTTACAGTGCTACAAACTACTTCCCGAAGGATATCTCATGGTACGAGAAGTGGACGGATATATTCGCTAATATGCTTTCGTACAGCGAGCCTGCTATGAAGGAAGGACTTCCGAACTTCGCCTGCGGTATGCTGGCTGTAGTTATGATAGGCGTTTTCCTGCTTTCTACAGGCATAAAGATACGCGAGAAGATATTCATGACGCTCATGCTCGCATTCATTGCAGTAAGCTGTAACATGAACAAGCTCAATTTCATCTGGCACGGTTTCCACGTTACAAACCAGATACCCTACAGATTTGCATTTATATTCTGCTTTATACTCGTTGCCGCAGCTTACAGGGGATACGAGGTCATAAGCAGAAAGGGAATAAAGATGTACCACATCATTGCACTTCTTCTCGGACCTGCTGCGGTATTCTACCTTAATTACCGCAAGCTCGGAGACGAATTCAAGATAGAGGGCGCAATAAAAAGCTCCATGATAATAACTGCGGCATACATCCTTATAATAGTTGCTGCAAAGATATTCCCATTCAAGGACATGAAGGCAAGAAGAAGCGTTATGAACGTATGCCTTGCAGCCGCTGTTGTATGCGAGCTTTCAAGCAATGCTGTCATCGGTGTAAAGACAGTCGGAAGCTCCGACAGACCTTCATATCCTACACGCTATGATGAGGTAAGAGAGCTTCTTGATGATGCAAAGTCCAAGGAATCCGACCTTTTCTACCGCAGTGAGATGACAGGCACGTATACCCTTAACGACAGCTCAACTTACGGCTATTACGGAGTTTCACAGTTCTCTTCATCTGCGATAGTTGCGGTAACACGCTACTTCCAGCGACTCGGACTCTACGGCTCTGAGGCAGGAAACAGATACTATTACAGAACTGCTCCGCCTTTCGTTAATGAGCTTCTCGGAATAAAGTATCTTATCTCCAAGAACACAATGCTCGCAACCGATGAGGACTACCTTGAATATCAGGGCGCATCGGGAGTTAGCTATATGTATAAGAACAAGTACCCTCTTTCACTGGGATTCATGATGAACGAGGAGATACTTGATATGCCTGATGAGGCTTCTCTCAATCCGTTCGAGTATCAGAACAAGATTACAAAGCTTGCAACAGGTACAGAACAGAACCTCTATGTGGCTCAGCCTATTGCACTGGTGGACTACGCCGATATGGAAGTTACCAAGAACAGCTATGGCGACTACAGCTATACCAAGCTCAACACCGATGTTCAGGCTAAGGGCTACTACGATTTCAACTGCTCTGATGACGGAACTCTCTACGGATACTGCACAAACGGCGGACTTGATTTTCTTACAGTAACTTGTGATGACGAATCAGTTGAAACAAGAGTAGATGTAAAGGACTATCCGATAGTATTCCCCATGGGCAACGGAAAGAGCGGAAGCGTCAGCCACATAACATTTATGACAGATACGGATAATGCTGTCGGACACTATAAGCTCATGGTATATGAGATGAGGAACGAAGCATTCAATGAGATATACAGCGAGCTTGCTGATGAACAGCTTGAAATAACAGAATTCAGCGATACACGTATAAAGGGCGGTCTGAATGTAAAGAAGGACGGAGTTCTTTATCTTTCAATACCTTATGAAAAGGGCTGGACTGTCAAGGTTGACGGAAATGTTGTCGAGACCTTCCCTGTTATGAACGCTATGCTCGGTGCAAAGGTAAGCGCAGGTCAGCATGAGATAACACTGGAGTATACTCCAGACGGCTTCACTATCGGACTTGCTGTAAGCTGTGCGATGCTGGTGATGTTCATTATCCTTGCTGTATTGGATGTGCTTAAAAAGAAAAAAAGCGTTCAGACTCCCGAAACTCCTGCGGCTGAGGAAAAGCCTGCTGAAATGGAGGACGTTATGAACGATATATCTGTTGCGGAGGTGCTTGCCGAAGATGAGAAATCTGAAGGTGATGACAGCGTATCGGGGGACTAATTACCACGGCTTCCAGATACAGAGCAACGCCCTGACCGTACAGGCGGTCCTCGAAAAACACGTTTCAAAGGTGCTTAACGAGCCTGTTGCTATCACAGGCTGTTCAAGGACCGATACGGGAGTTCACGCAAATAACTACTGCTTCAACGTTAAAACAGAGAGCAATATAAGTAATATCGGCTTCGTTCGGGGAGTCAACGGTGAACTGCCCGACGATATCTCGATACTAAGCTGTGAGGACATTCCTCTCGACTTTCACGCAAGATTCGACTGCAAGGGCAAGGAGTACATCTACAAGATGCATTGCAGCGAATCAAAGGATCCGTTCTCTACTGACCTCGCTTTCCATTATCGGCGCCCCTTCAGACTCGATAAGGTGAGAGAGGCGGCAAAATACATAGTTGGAACTCATGATTTTTCCAGTTTTTGTGCTGATTGCTCAAATGTTTCCACTCCGATAAGAACTATTTATTCCTTTGATATAGAAAATAGTGGGGATTCAGTGATAATGCTTGTAAAAGGCAACGGTTTTCTGTATAATATGATTAGGATAATAGTCGGCACTCTTATAGACATCAGCGAGGGCAGATTTGCTCCCGATGATATGCCTGCTATACTCGAAGCAAAAAACAGACTTGCCGCAGGAAGGACAGCTATGGCTCACGGACTTTACCTTAACCGTGTCTTCTACAGCGAAGAGGAGCTTTCCGAAGGCTGATACAGCAACTATCACAGAAAAAAGAAAGGAGGCGGTACCTGTGCCGATGTATGACGCAAATGACATTATCGAGCGGAAAAACCGGGAAAAGCGAAAACGAAGGATTATCCGCACGATCATCATAGTTATACTCCTTCTGGCCGCAGGAGCTGTCTACATAACTCAGGAGCTGTGGCTGCCGAAGCTCCGCGGACTCGGGCGTCAGGCCCAGACTATCGTAAACGACGGCAGACTTGCCGAGGGCAACTTCCCTATAGAACTTCAGGGAAGCGGCGATTATCAGCTGAAATATACAGGGCACAGCCTTGCATTGCTCAGTGATGCATTTGTCTATTTCTATAACGAGGACGGCGCACTGCTCAAACGCCGTCAGCATTCATATACAAACCCCGTTATCGATGCCTCAAACGGAAGGCTCCTTATCTTCGAGATAGGCGGCGATGAGGTATCGGTAGAAGATGAGACCGAGGTCATCTATCACCTTGATTTTGACAATCCTATCATGTTTGCAAGACTCAGTCCCGAGGGATATACCGCGGTTGTGACCAACTCAAAGAGCTATGACTGTGAAATATTCATCTATGACCGCAAGGGCAGCTGTATCTATCAGAGAAAGTGCGTTGAATACGTCGGGGATATATGCTTCCGTGACGGCAGCAGCGGCGGAGTTATAAGCTATGTCAATGCCGATAAAGGAACTCTTGTAACTAAGGTGCAGGATGTTGAATTCAAGGAAAACGGCGAAAAATGGACATCGACAGAGATCGATACTTTCGGTCTTGAAGTCTATGGATATGACGGAGGTGCATTCCTCCTTGGAATGGATGCCTGCGGCTATGTAAACAACGACGGTATACTGAGTTCTTACTATGAGTATGACGGCGATCTTCAGGGCGGTTCAAGTGAAAACGGACAGTCCGCGGTCATTATTAATAACGATGACAGAAGAAAGTATATCCTTGCACTCTTTGACGGCGGAGGACTTCAGCCGATCACCATAGATCTCGGTCAGCCGCTTATAGATGTAACCGTCGCCGACGGACTGGCTTATGTAATGAGTCAGGATTCTATAGTTGCTTATGATTTTGATGGAGCGCTTCGTTCAACAGCGCAGATAAACGATTCCTATACAGGCTTTGTAAGAAGCCAGGAAAATATATACCTTAAAGGCAGAAATAAGATCGATAAGATAAATTACGAAAGCTGATCGGATGATCGGCAGAACGAAGGGAGGAAGCATGATGCTCGTGTATCATGCAAAAAGTTATGGGAACGGAATTCTGGTGGTTTTATGATGTTATTGCTATTGCAGCAGTTCTGGTATGCATCTTTATTTCAGGTAAAAGTGGTGCGATAAAGTCGACGATAAACCTTCTTGGCTATTGTCTTGTACTTATCCTTTCATTTTCAATAAGCGGAGTTATCTCAAACGGCATTTATGAAAGCAATGTAAGAGCCACAACGATCAGAAGAATAGAAAAGCATCTTTCTGATGACTGGCTTTCTGAAAAATCAAAGGCCTATATCGATTCACTTGATTATATGGCTTCTCCTAAGGCTGAAAAACTCAATGATATTTTCTCCAAAGAGTGCGATTACGATGCTGAGATATATAAGTATCTTAATAATATCAATGCAGAGAAGGTCGATGAAGAAGCTGCTTTTACGGAAAAAATGGATGAGGGATATGCTCTAATGATAAAAGAGCTTGTAGCTTCAGAACTTAACACGTTTACAGCCGAATCGGCAGCTGAAAAGGTCAGAAAGGATAAAGAGGGATTCTACGAGCTTATCCCGCTGCTTCAGACAGTGGATAATCCTAAGCTTGCAGCTACAGCCCTGACTGATGATTATATAGCTCCTGCTTATACGAGCATACTGAGGCTTATAACATTTGTTATCATGTTTGTTATCCTTCTTGTAATATGGGTGCTTGCAGTAAGAGTATTCATGGGCAAGAAAGGTGAAGAAGGTGCGCTTTCAAATATAGTAGGAGGTGTCCTCGGTATAATCAAGGGCGGAATAATCGTATTTGTTATTGCAGCAATGGTACGCCTTTCTGTAATACTTGGCAACGATGAGATGCTTTTCTTCAATTTTGATGCTATAGATAAGACTATCATATTCAAACATCTTTATCAGATAGTACTTAAAATGTGACAAATTTCCATGATCCCGCATTATGCGGAGTCCGGCAGCATATGCTTCCGAAGACAACAATATATTTACAGGAGGTCATCGCCTGATGATAATGTGCAGCAATTGCAAAAAAAGACCTGCGGTAGTGTTCATCACTTCCGTTCAGGGAACAGATAAAAAGAACGAGGGACTCTGTCTTTCCTGTGCGAGGGACAGGAACATCCCACAGGTAAAGGAATATATGGATAAGCTCGGCATATCCAATGAGGAACTGGATCAGCTCTCAGACACAATGATGGGTATGCTGGACGGAGATGCCTTTGAAATGGGCGGTTCGGGACTTATGCCCGATTTCCTTTCAAATATGTTCAACCTCGGCGGAAATGACAAGGATGAAAACAACGACGAGCCTATGGCTCCGCCTCCTCCGACTGAAAAACCGGAGAGAAGAAGTCTTTTCGGCTCCAAAAAAGACAAGAAACCGAGAGAGAGAGAACTCAAATTCCTTGGAAGCTATTGTACGAACCTTTCCAAGAAGGCTGCAAACGGTGAACTTGATAATATCATCGGCAGAGACAAAGAGATAGCAAGAGTGGTTCAGATACTCTCACGCCGTACAAAGAACAACCCCTGCCTTATAGGTGAACCGGGTGTAGGTAAGACTGCTATCGCAGAGGGCATCGCACAGAGAATAAACTCGGGCGACGTACCGTTCAATCTTACAGACAAGAAGGTTTATCTCCTTGACCTTACAGCTCTTGTTGCGGGAACACAGTTCCGCGGACAGTTCGAGAGCCGTGTCAAGGGACTTGTGGACGAGGTAAAGCGTGAAGGAAATATCATCCTCTTTATCGACGAGGTACACAATCTTGTGGGCGCAGGAGATTCAGAGGGTTCCATGAACGCCGCTAATATCCTTAAGCCTGCCCTTTCCCGCGGAGAAGTACAGGTCATCGGTGCTACCACTTTCGGCGAGTACCGCAAATACATCGAGAAGGATTCCGCACTGGAGCGCCGCTTCCAGCCTGTGACCGTTTCCGAGCCGACAGTTGAGGAGACTGTAGACGTCCTTCTGGGAATAAAGAAATACTACGAGCAGTACCATAAGGTGCATATTTCCGATTACCTTATAAGACTCTGTGCTGTTCTTTCAGAGAGATATATCACAGACCGTTTCCTTCCCGATAAGGCGATAGACCTTCTGGATGAAGGATGCGCTCATGCATGCATACGCTCTCCCGAGATAGCCGAGTATGACAAGCTGAAAAAAGAGATAAAGGTGATGGAGGAACTTGAGAAGACCATTTCTGAAGAATCCGAGCCCGATTATCAGGCTCTTGCAGAAGTAAAGGGCAAGCTCATCCATGCGAACGAGACTCTGAACGAGCTTAAGGAAAAAGCAGAGAACGTACAGGTAATGGAAGAGGATATCACAAAGGTTGTAGAGCTCTGGACGGGTATACCTGCAAGCAAGATAGCAGAGACCGAGTTCCTTAAGATAGCTAAGCTTGAAGAGGCGCTGAAGAAGCGTGTTCTCGGTCAGGACGAAGCTGTCGGAGTTCTCACCCGTGCGATAAAGCGTACAAGAGTTCAGCTGAACAAGCGTCGCAGACCTGCTTCATTCATTTTCGTAGGACCTACAGGCGTTGGTAAGACCGAACTGGTAAAGGCTCTTGCAGAGGAACTGTTTGATTCTCCCGAGCCCCTTATCCGTCTCGATATGACCGAGTATATGGAGAAGCACTCCGTTGCACGTATGATAGGTTCGCCTCCGGGATATGTGGGATACGACGAAGCAGGTCAGCTTACCGAGAAGGTACGCCGCAGACCTTATTCCGTTATCCTCTTTGACGAGATAGAAAAGGCTCATCCCGATGTAATGAATATCCTTATGCAGATACTCGATGAGGGCAAGGTCGATGACGCTCACGGCAGAACAGTCAACTTCGAGAACACCATAATATGCATGACCTCGAATGCAGGCTCTACAGACAAGAGCGTGGGAGTCGGCTTCAACCGTACAGAGAACGAGATATCAAAGGATAAGGCAATGAAGGGACTTCGCGAGTTCCTGCGCCCCGAGTTCATCAGCCGTATAGACGAGATAGTTGTGTTCAGCCAGCTCACTAAGGAGAATTTCGCAAGCATAGCTGCTCTTATGATAGACGAGATGAAAGAACCTCTTGCAGAGAAGAAGCTTGATATCACTTACGATCAGAAGGCACTTGATCTTATAGCTGAAAAGTCCTATGGCAAGCCATATGGTGCAAGAGATATCAGGCGTGTTATCCGTCAGGACGTTGAGGATAAGGTGGCAGAGCTTATAATAAACCACGTTTCAGACATAAGCTGTATCGATATCACCGCAGAAGGTGACGAGATAAAAGTTACAGGCGTTAAAAAGGAGAGTTCGGAGGAATGAGATTCAGAGCTATCTTAGTTGCTGCGGCAATAGCAGCAGTGCTGCCTTCAGCAGCTTGTTCATCGGGTAAAAGCGGACTGAGTGCAGATACTGCCAATCGTTCTTCGTCATCCTCAAAGGAGGATCACGATTATCCACTTTCCGATGAAGCAATGAAAGTGAGATTCGCTTCTATAGATGAGGCCGCAGAGGGACCTCTGCTGAAGCTGAGCGACGTTACAGCAGCACCGGGTGAGACCGCAAGAGTAACACTCAGCGTAAGCGGTGCAGCGAATAACTGGAGCGTATGCGGATTACACATAACCTATCCGGATGTTATTGAACCTGACATGCTCGATCCCGAGAATCATGAAGTAAAGTACACAAAGGGCGATGCATCAACGTATGCAACAGCAGCCGTATCCAAGACATGGGTGGATAATTATCCTCAGGAGCTTATCGACACTCACAAGGGATGCCTGTTCTTTACCGAGATATTCAACGGAAACAGCGGCGGAGACGGTGAAATAGTATCATTTGATTTCAAGATCCCTGAAAATGCCGAAAGCGGTACGGTCTATGATATAGGCATGTATTTCCTTGAAACGGATATGTTCATCAATACAGACAAGGACTATTCATTTGAGAAGTATGCATTTGAGCATTTTTCGGGCGGAAGTATAACCGTCAAGTAATAACAGGAGGCGCAGCTTCCTTACATGTGCAAGTTACGGCGGGAGCATTTCTCGGAAGTGTTCCTGCCGTGTTGTTTTATCTGTAGGGTAATAAATTGTATTGATTTTTCAATTGATACCTGTTATAATTAATGTGTACTCAGTAACCGCCTTTGGGCGGTTACTGCCCCGAACTTTGTTCGGGGAGCGCAAATTTCCTGAAATATAAAGAATTTGCGCGTCACATTTCTTTATGTCAAGCTCATTTTGCCCGAAAGGGCAAAACAAAGTGCAAGAAAAACCTTTAATATCATTTTTTTCTTGCACTTTGACAACTAAAAAATGGCTTTGGAAGCTATAATAAGCCATTTTTTAGTTGCTGAGCAGACATTGATCATAATGTGAAAATATATTCAGAGGAGTGCAAAACCATGGATCTTCAGCAGCTTCGTGACGGTATAGATGATATAGACAAAGAAATACTCAGACTTTTCATTCAGCGTATGGAGCTATGCAAGGGCGTAGCGGACTACAAAAAAGAACACAACATGCCTGTTTTTCAGGGCGGACGTGAAAAACAGGTCATCGACAGGATAAAGTCCCTCACAGGCGACAAGACACTTGAAGCAGGTACAGCCGCACTGTTCACAAATATAATGGACATCAGCAAGATACTTCAGAACCGTCAGCTTCTTTCGGGCGGCGAGCCGTATATATACACTACCCCTGATTTCAAAAACGCACAGAAAATCGGCTGTCAGGGTACTTCGGGAGCTAATTCCGAGACCGCTGCACGTATGATATTCGGCGATAAGAAGCCGATTTTCTATAAGACATTCGAGGACGTGTTCAAGGCAGTACAGTCAGGCGAGCTGGATTACGGAGTCCTTCCCGTACATAATTCAACCGCAGGTTCTGTTTCAAGCACATACGACCTGATGAACAAGTACAGCGTCTATATAGTACGTGAGACGATAGTTGAGATAAATCACTGCCTTGCAGCTAAGGCAGATATCACGGTCGACAGCGTGGAGAAGGTCTATTCTCATCCGCAGGCGATATCACAGTGCTGCGACTTCCTTACCGCAAACGGCCTTAAGACCGCAGAGTACGGCAATACTGCCACGGCTGCGGCAATGATAGCAGAGAGCGATCCCGCTGAAAAACTTGCTGCGATATGCTCCGTAGAGTGTGCAGAGCAGCTCGGTCTCAACATTATCGCAAGAGATATTGCGGACTGTTCGGTAAACCGCACACGTTTCGTATGTATATCCCGTGATATGCAGGTGGATTTCGAGTCCGATGCCATATCCGTTATGCTGACTATCCCGCATACCGAAGGTAGTCTTTACCGACTTCTTACAAAGTTCTACATAAACGGAATGAACCTGCTCCGTATTGAGAGCAGACCTATCAGGGACGGCAGTTTCGATGCGGTATTCTACCTCGATTTCAGCGGACGTATCGACGATCCCAGCGTAAAAGCACTTATGAACGATCTGGTGGAGAATCTTGAATACTTCAGATTCCTCGGCACATACAAAAGCAAGTAACTATACCCCGGAGGTGATGTAATATGTCCCAAAGATTCAAAGAGCTTCTTGAAGAAAAAGAATTCGTATTCCTTGACGGCGGTATGGGCACTATGCTACAGTCGGCAGGCATTAGCACCGAGCATATCCCCGAGCTTCTTAACCTTACCGCTCCCGAAGCGGTTATGGATATACACAGGATGTACTCGGAAAGCGGAGCGGATATAGTTTACGCAAATACATTCGGTGCAAACCGCTATAAGCTTGAGGGAAGCGGCCATACAGTAGAGGAAGTTGTTGGCGCAGGAATAGCCAACGCACGTAAAGCCGTGGAAGGCAGATCGCTTGTGGCACTTGATATCGGTCCTATCGGTCAGCTTCTCGAGCCTGCGGGAACTCTTAAATTCGAGGAGGCTTACGATTGCTTTGCGGAGCTTGTCAGGGCAGGCAGTGAGGCGGATGTCATAGTTATAGAGACTATGACCGATCTTTATGAGGTCAAAGCTGCAATACTCGCCGCAAAGGAGAACTCTGACAAGCCGATACTTGTTACTATGACCTTCGAGGAGAATATGCGAACCTTTACGGGCGTATCTCCCGAGTGTATGGTGGCTGTTGCGGAGGGACTCGGCGTGGACGCACTTGGCGTTAACTGTTCTCTTGGTCCCGAGGAGCTCTATCCAGTACTGGATAAGCTGTGTTCTATATCAACGCTTCCCGTTATTGCAAAACCAAATGCCGGACTTCCCGATCCTGTTACAAATACATTCAACGTAGGTGCTGAGGAGTTCGCAGAAAGCGCTGTCAAGCTCGCAGGTATAGGCGTTAAGATATTCGGCGGATGCTGCGGAACGACTCCCGATCATATACGTGCAGTAGCAGAGGCACTGAAGGGACTGAAGTACGCTCCGCAGGAGGTACAGCGCAGGAGCGTGGTATGTTCTGCTGTAAATGCTGTGACTATCGATCAGCCGAGAGTTATCGGTGAACGTATCAATCCTACAGGCAAGAAGCGTTTCAAGGAAGCACTCCTTGCACATGACATCGACTACATTCTCGGTCAGGCTGTAGAACAGATACACGCAGGTGCAGAGATACTCGACGTAAACGTAGGACTTCCCGGCATAGACGAAAAGGAAATGATGGTAACGGCAGTTAAAGCCGTTCAGGGAATCTGCGATACACCGCTTCAGCTTGATTCTACCATGCCCGAGGTGCTTGAAGCAGGTCTGAGAGTGTACAACGGCAAACCTATCGTCAATTCGGTAAACGGCGAGGACGAGTCACTTGAAAAGATACTTCCTCTCGTAAAGAAATACGGTGCGGCAGTAGTAGGACTTACTCTTGACAAGGGCGGCATCCCCAAGACTGCCGAGGGACGATTTGCGATCGCTGAGAAGATACTCTCCCGTGCTATTGCACTCGGCATTCCCCGTGAGGACGTATTCATCGATTGCCTTACACTGACCGCTTCCGCCGAACAGGACGGCGTTATGGAAACTCTCAATGCGCTTCACCGCGTAAAGACAGAGCTCGGACTTCATACCGTTCTCGGCGTATCGAACATATCCTTCGGTCTGCCGAACCGTGAGACCATTACACGTACCTTCCTTACAATGGCACTTCACAGCGGACTGGACCTTCCTATCATCAACCCGAATGTGGATTCGATAATCGGTGCGGTAAGAGCTTACCGACTTCTTGCAGGCATAGACAGGGATTCAGCCGAGTTCATAGCAGTTTATGCTCAGGACGGCAATACAGCGCCCAAGCCTGCCGCTCCCGAGAAGGGAACTCCCGACCTTATGTACGCAGTTGAGAACGGACTTAAAAATGATGCGGTCAAGGCGGCAGAGGAACTCCTTTATACCGTTGATGCTATGGAGATAATCAACAGCTACCTTATCCCTGCACTGGATTCCGCAGGCGAAAAGTTTGAAAAGGGAAAGATATTCCTTCCTCAGCTGATACTTACAGCAGGTGCGGCACAGGGCTGCTTCGAGGTAATAAAGGATAAGCTTTCGCTGAATAATGCCGAGACTGTCTCAAAGGGCAAGGTAGTTCTTGCAACTGTAAAGGGAGATATCCACGATATCGGCAAGAACATAGTCAAAGTCCTTCTGGACAGCTACGGCTTCACAGTCATAGACCTCGGCAAGGACGTTGATCCCCGTGTGGTAGTCGATGCGGCTATTGAACACAAGGTCAGCCTTGTTGGACTTTCCGCACTTATGACAACTACTCTCGGCGCAATGGAGGAAACTATCGCACTTCTCAACAAGGAATACCCTGAATGTAAGACCGTTGTCGGAGGTGCAGTTCTCACGGCATCCTACGCAGAGCAGATACATGCTGATTTCTACGCAAAGGATGCTAAACAGACAGTAGATATAGCTTCAAAGATATATAATACCTGATACAGACTTTTCTCAGAACGATTTTCATGAATACAGCAATACCTTTACAATCATAAACATATCCGCCCTTTTACAGGAGGTGTCTTTTATGAATATGGATACAGGTACCGGTATAATCGTGGTGTTATTTATTGGACTGCTTCTGGCGATGATAGGTTCATCGGACAGCAAGCCCAAGAGTGACAAACCACAGAACGAAAAAGATCGTATCACTCTTGAAGTGCTCAGCGGAAAAACGCCTATTGAGGAAATTGCCGAACGTGAAGGAGTTACAGTTGACGAGATCAACGCATGGAAAGAGGAATTTATCAATAACGGGATACAATATTCCAAGAACCGCGATTATCTTGAACAGCAGCAGTTCCAGTATGAGCGGGATATAAAGTGGTTCGAGGAGACTTGTGAAAAGTTTATAGGCAGCGACTGGAAAGAGAAGACGGATTATGAAAACAGGAACAGATAAGGTGGTTTCGGAAAATGCTTAAGAAGATACTCAGCGGAGAGGCGTGTGCCGCATGCAGACTGTGCTGTATATTTGACAGGTACGATGCATGGGAGACTCCCGTATTCACCGACGAGATACGCAGAAGGATACAGGAAGCCTGTCCCGAAGCGGAGTTCGTCACAAAGGACGGCGGTTATATATTCAAAGTCGGTGAGATAGGCGAGGATCAGCTTTTCTCATGTCCTGCCCTGACCGAACACGGCTGTATGCTTGGGGACGATAAGCCCTTTGATTGCATGATATGGCCTTACAGGATAATGGAGGTAGGCGGGCGCAGAGCCATTACTATCGCCTCTATCTGCGAGGAACTGTATAACCGTCCGCTTTCACAGCTGGTAGAGTTCCTTAAGGAAGGACTTGCCGACAGTATATTTGCCTATGCCGACGAGCACCCCGAGATAGTAAAGCCGTATTACGAAGGATATCCCGTACTTATGTTTGAACGGAAAGAACTGTCAGATCCCGTCTGGGGTTATTGAGCAGACTATACACAATAAAAAGAGGAAGAACTGATCGGATAGTTCTTCCTCTTTTTTATATTCTGAATTGCTGATGTACTTTATTATTCGGCCTTATGCTGATCTATCATCATCTTTATAGTACCGTAAAGGTAAGGCTTCAGTGCCTTTATATCGCACGGATCATTGTAGAGTATGGATGAGTAGATAGTTGATGAAACAAGTTCGATTATCATATACAGCATGACCTCGGGATCCTTGAAGCGGTAAGGAGCTTCCGAGAGCATTTTCTGGTAAACGTCACCGAAATTGATGTCCTCATCTGATGAAGGTGAAGTAAGTGCGGACTTGAAGATTCCCCAGCTCAGGTTCTTGGAAATAAATGTGAGAAGGGACTGGTTCTCGTTGAGCTGGTCTATTATATTGTCGATTATACGGATGAGCTTTTCCTCGAATGAAAGGGTATTGAATACAGGCTGAAGATCATTTACCGCATTTCTGAAAAGCAGGCTGGACTTATGAGCGATGAGTTTATTGCGTATATCATACTTATCCTTGAAATACAGATAGAAAGTACCCTTTGCAACGCCTGCCTTGCTAACTATATCCGAAATGGAAGTCTTGCTGAAGCCTTTGGTAGTGAAATATTCAAAAGCAGTTTTCAGCAGAGAAGATTCCTTCATCTGTTTATTGACATCTACCTTACCCATATTTATCCTCCTTGGCGTCAGAACCCTGCATTTTTGTTTTGTCCGAAAGGGCAAAATGAGCATGACATAAAGAAATGCTACGCGCAAATTCACTATTTTTGAAGAAATTTGCGCTTTCCGAACAAAGTTTGGGGCAACAGCCGCCTTCAGACGGTTATTGCGTACACATTAATTATACTTCAAAAAGGACAAAGTGTCAAGGAGGCAAAATTGACTATTAGTCATTAACTATTTTGGCGAGATGTTGTGCGTTCCTACAAAATTATGACCAATAGTCAGAAAAATGCCAAATCGATATTGACTATCGGTCATTTTCAGAATATAATGTAAGTATCAAATAACTTGGAAAGGAATGATACTATGCTGAAGTTCGGTGAATTCATCGCCAGACACAGAGCGCTGATACTTGTTATCGGCATACTTCTTCTGTTTCCTGCCGCTATCGGATATATCAATACAAGGGTAAACTATGATATACTCTCATATCTTCCCGAGGATATCGAGACCATGCAGGGACAGGAAATCCTTAAGGAGGAATTCGGTCAGGGAGGCTTCTCATTCGTAATGACCGAGGGAATGACGGAAAAGGAAATCGCTGATACCGCCGATAAGATATCAAAGGTAGATCACGTTTCGGATGTTGTGTGCTACGAGAAACTCACAGACCTGAACGTACCGAAGGAGATACTTCCGCAGAAGGTCTACGACTTCTTCAACAAGGGTGACAATACCCTTATGGCAGTATTCTTCGATGATACCACTTCGGCAGATACTACTCTCAAGGCTATTGACGAGATGCGTGATATCACCGCAGAAAACTGCTTCATCAGCGGAATGTCCGCCATAACCGACGATATGAAGCATCTCTCGGACAGCGAATCGATAATATACGCAGTTATTGCAGTTATACTCACAAGTGCGGTACTCATCCTCACTATGGATTCGTTCCTGATACCAGTATTCTTCATGCTAAGCATAGGTATGGCGATAGTTTGGAACCTGGGAAGCAACTTCGTAATGGGTGAGATATCATTCATAACACAGGCGCTTGCGCTTGTGCTTCAGCTTGGCGTAACAATGGACTACTCAATATTCCTGTGGCACAGCTATAAGGAACAGCAGTTATCCTACACCGATAAAAATGAAGCTATGGCTCACGCTATAGCACAGACAGTTACATCAGTGGTCAGCAGTTCATTCACTACAGTTGCAGGCTTCCTTGCAATGTGCTTCATGACATTCACACTTGGACTGGACCTTGGAATCGTTATGGCAAAGGGCGTTATTTGTGGCGTTATCGCCTGTGTAACAGTTCTTCCTGCAATGATACTCATATTTGACAAAGCCATTGCAAAGACCTCTCACCGTGATATTTTACCGAGTTTTGAAAAAACTTCTTCTTTCATCGTAAAGCGTGCAGGTATATTCATAACAGCGGCACTCGTGCTGCTGATACCTGCGGCTTACGGTTACAACAACTACAGTGTTTACTACAAGTTGGACAGCACTCTTCCGAAGGAGCTTGACAGCGTTATTGCAAATACAAAGCTTGCCGAGGAATACAATATGAACAGCACACACATCCTGCTTGCTGATGCCGATATGGAGCGCAAAGAGACAAAGAAAATGCTTGCTGAACTGGAAAAGGTGGACGGAGTTCAGTTCACAATGGGATTTGATTCACTTGTAGGTTCGGCTATCCCCGATGAAGTCATACCCGAGGACGTAAAAAGCATACTCAAAGGTGACGAGTGGCAGCTGATACTCATTGGTTCGGAATACGAGGTGGCTTCGGATGCAGTTAACGATCAGGTCACTGCTCTGAACAGAGTTATAGAGAAGTACGATCCAAAGGCAATGCTCATAGGTGAAGCACCTGCCACAAAGGACCTTATCGAGATAACGGACCGTGATTTCAAGATAGTCAGCATTCTTTCAATAGCCGCTATCTTCCTTATAATAGCATTCACATTCCGTTCAGTTTCGCTGCCTGTGATACTTGTATCGGTAATAGAGCTTGCGATCATGATAAATCTCGGCATATCTTATTATACCGACACAAAGCTCCCGTTCATTGCATCGGTCGTAATAGGTACCATACAGCTTGGAGCTACCGTGGACTACGCGATACTTATGACTACACGATACCGCACGGAAAGAGCTGACGGCAAGGAAAAGAAAGAAGCTGTACAGACTGCACTTGGTGCATCTATCAGATCGATAATCACTTCCGCACTCGGTTTCTTTGCCGCAACTGTAGGAGTTGCGGTCTACTCCGAGATAGGAATGATATCTTCACTGTGTCTCCTGCTTTCAAGAGGTGCGCTGATATCAATGGTGGTAGTAATAGGAGTTCTCCCGTCGATGTTCATGCTGTTCGATAAACTGATATGCAAGACCAGCGCAGGCTTTGGTCAGGAGAAAAAGAGACATATCTTCAGAACAGCTCACTGAAATGATCAAGAGTTTAACGATACGAACGAAAGGAAGTAATATATATGAAAAACTATAAACGCTTTATTGCAGGTGCAATTGCAGTTGCCATATCAGCAGGAGCAACAGGCTCAGTTGCTTATGCAAAGAACCTGAGTGCAAAGAACACTCCTGCCGCTGAAAAGCAGGAAAGTGAAGCAGCCTCCGACAGTGAACGTGCTCCCGCAGAAGGCAGCTCTGCAAAGGATGAAACGGTATATGTGCTCTGCAACAGCGATGCATCCGTAAAGAATGTCATAGTAAGCGACTGGCTGAAAAATACAGGCGCTTCCACTGAACTGAGCGATATATCTTCACTTGCCGACATAGTGAACGTAAAGGGCAATGAAAGCTTCTCGCAGACAGGAGAAAGCCTCGACTGGAAGGCAAAGGGCAGTGATATCTACTATAAAGGTACTACCGACAAGCAGCCTCCCGTAACCGTAAAGATAAGCTATTTCCTGGACGGCAAGCCTGTTTCTCCGGAGGAACTGAAAGGCAGGAGCGGTCACGTTACAATACGCTGGGACTACACCAATACACAGAAGTCCGTAAAAGAGATAAACGGCGAAATGAAGGAAATATATGTACCATTCATGGCAGCGAGTGCCGCTGTGCTTGATACGGACCGTTTCCTCAATGTACAGGTTACAAACGGAAAAGTCATATCCGACGGCGAAAGACTCATCATAGCAGGTGCGGCATTCCCTGGACTTTCGGACAGCCTCGGACTTGAAGACACAAAGGAAATGTCAATAGATATCCCCGACTATATCGAAGTGTCCGCAGATGTTACCGACTTCAGAACCACTTCTTCCGTTACGGTAGTTTCCAACGAGATCTTTTCTGAGTTGAAGCTGGATGACAGCTTTGATTTCGGCAATCTTACGGCTAAGCTTAAGGAACTGACAGAGGGTGCTGACAAACTGGAAAACGGTACAGCGGAGCTTTACAAAGGCATGAAGGAGCTTTCGTCGAAGTCAGGCAGTCTGACGGAGGGCGTTGATAAGCTGTACAATGGTTCAGATCAGCTTAAAAACGGCGCAAAGGAGTTAGCGGACGGTTCCGCAGAGCTTGCGAAAGGCGCAAAAACTCTTTCGGACTCTACAGCAGAGCTTTCAAACGGCGTAAAGGATGCAAAGGACGGCTCGAAACAGCTTACTGACGGTATCGGTTCGGCAAAAACAGGCGCTTCCGAGCTTTCAGAGGGCGCTCAGAAGGTAAATGCAGGTGCTTCTTCACTGTCCGACGGCATAGACAGTGCAAAGGCAGGCTCCGATGAACTGGTAAACGGCTTCGCAAAGGTGAACGAGGGTACTTCTGCCCTGTCATCGGGTGCTGAGGCTCTGACTTCGGGAGTCGGCGCACTTGCGGACGGCGGCACTAAAGTAAGCGACGGCTCAAAGCAGCTCTCAGGCGGTATGGGTGAGCTTTCAAAGGGCGCATCGACTATAAGCAGTTCGGCAGCTCAGCTTTCAGCAGGTATAACCTCCGCAAAGAACGGTGCGGACGCACTGACAGATGGTATTACCGCAGCGAAAAACGGTGCGGAACAGCTTGCGGCAGGTTCGTCTCAGCTTGAAGCAGGTTCGGAAAAGCTTGCTGAGGGACTTGGTCAGACAGGCGCTTCACTGGATGCGACAATTTCCGCAAATGAACAGGCACTTGCAGCTATGACTGCACTTTATCAGCAGTCACCTTCAGAGGAACTTGCAGCGGCAGTTGGCACATTACAGCAGACCATCGAGGCTCAGAAGCAGATATCGGCAGCTATGCAGGAGGGCGGCGAACTGAAAAACGGTGCGGCAGCTCTTAAGTCAGGTGCAGCACAGCTCTCAGGCGGTCTGGGACAGCTTTCATCGGGACTTTCAGACGCTCAGAACGGTACAGCTGCATTACAGCAGGGCATGACTTCTCTTGATGAGGGCGGCAAGGCACTGGCAGCAGGTGCAGGACAGCTTTCAGGTTCGTCAGAAACACTTGCAAAGGGTGCAGCATCACTTAGCGAAGGTGCTTCGGAACTGAACAAAGGCATTTCATCCCTTTCACAGGGCAGTTCGGGACTGATAAGCGGTCTTGATGAGCTGATAAATGGTATAGGAAGGCTTTCGGAAGGTAATCTTTCCCTTAATGCTGGTCTGGGACAGCTTTCGGCAGGTGCTTCGGAGCTGCAAATGGGTACAGCGCAGCTTTCAGCAGGTTCACTTACGCTTACGGAAGGAATGACACAGCTTGACAGCGGTGCTTACGCACTGGACGGCGGACTTGCAAAGATACTTTCGGGCAGCGGTCAGTTATCGGGCGGTGCGAATACACTTTACCAGTCCATACAGAAGGCAAGCAGCGGTGCAGGAAGTCTCAGCAGCGGTGCGAACGAACTGTACAGCGGTATCGGCGCACTGAAAAGCAATACACCTGCACTTATAGAGGGAATCGGCAAGCTTGAAAGCGGTGCAAAGGAACTGAACGAGGGCATGATAAAATTCAACGACGAGGGAATAAGCAAGATATCAGGTGCAGCGGACGAACTTCTTCCCGAGCTTAAGGAGCGGTTTGCTGCACTTCGTGAGGCATCGCAGGAATACGATACATTCTCGGGCAAGGCTGAAGATATGGACGGAAGTGTCAAGTTCATATACATGATAGACGGAATAGAATAAAGCAGAAGGGGACAGCTTAATGCTGTCCCTTCAGTCTGTCAAAAAAGTGTTGATTCATCAGGGAACGCCCTCTCTTGCAGGGCGTTCCCTCTTTCAAAACAGTCCACCGGACTGTTTTGAAATTCACCCTTTGCTGAGCGCTTTGTGGATTGAGGGGCGTTGCCCCTCTAACCCCACCAAAGGCTCTGCCTTTGGAATCCGCTAAAGGGATAGTATCCCTTTAGAATCCCCGAATAAATGGCTTCAGGCTTTTTTTTGACACTCTCAAGGTGATGGCTTAATGCTGTCACTTATGAAAAAAGAAAAGGACGGCATCATGCCGTCCCTTCCTTTGTTGTGGTTTTATGAGAGAATTGGATATCGTGGTTTATTTTGCCGCTGTAGGAACTGCGGCGAGTCTTTCAAAATACTCCTTGGAGTATGCAAGGTATTCGTTTCTGAATGTTTCGTCGTTCTGCTTTACCTCGTGGAGATAAGCGTGGAGATTGGTCTTTTCGTCCGTTTCGATGAGACAGCCTGCGATATTGGAGCAGTGATCGGAGATACGCTCCAGATTGGTGAGTATATCCTGGAAGATATATCCCAGCTCGACTGTACACTCGTCGTTCTGTAAACGGCGGATGTGACGGTTTTTCAGCTCGGTGCTGAGGTTGTCCACCACTTCTTCAAGAGGTTCGACCTTATGAGCAACAGCAAGGTCATTGCTGATATAGGACTCGATAGCCTTGTTGATATTCTCGGTTATCGCATCGTTGATTATCTTTATCTCGCTTACGCACTCGGCTGAGAAGCTGATGCCTTTCTCGTGCATTTCCTGAGCCGATTCCACAAGGTTAACAGCGTGGTCGGAGATTCGCTCGAAGTTTCCGACGCAGTGCATCATTTTTGAAACACGGCGGCTGTCCGCACCTGTAACGCTCGCTTTTGATATCTTTATGAGATAGCTGTTTATCTTATCCTCGAATTTGTCGATGATGTCCTCACGTTCGATTATCGAATCGGCAGTCTCATCGCTGTATTCGGAGGTGAGAAGGTTCAGGGCATCTATGATAGTTTCCTTGGTTATTCTTGCCATTTCGTCCGTAGCACTTCTGCAAGCCTCAACAGCTACAGCAGGAGTTTTCAGGAAGCGCTCGTCAAGACCTGTAACAACGCTCTTGATCTCAGGTTCTTCGTTCTTTCCGTCGCGGATGATGATCTTTGAAAGAGCAACGAGCTGTTTAGTAAATGGAAGAAGGATTATTGTGGTTGCTATATTGAATATAGAGTGCATAGCAGCAATGCCGACGTATCCGACGGTCTGGCTGAATATGCTGAGCTGTACAATATGCTGCAGTATCATAGCAACAGGAAGCAGTATCAATGTACCGAGAACTTTTATAAGTATGTGTATACAAGCAACTCTTTTGGCATTTTTATTAACACCGATACTTGAAATAAGAGCTGTGATACATGTACCGATATTAAGTCCCATGATTATTGGAAGTGCCATTCCATAGGTAAGTGCGCCTGTCTGAGAAAATGCCTGTAAGATACCGACAGAAGCAGCTGAACTCTGGATAATACCGGTAAAGCCTGCGCCGACAAGAACACCGAGTATAGGATTATGGAAAGCAGTGAGTATTCTCTGGAATTCGGGAGAATCTGCGAGCGGTGCAACCGAATCGGACATAAGAGTCATACCCGTCATGATTATTGCAAAACCGACGAGAATTCGACCGATATCCTTTTTCTTATTTTTCTTTGCACCCATTATCAGTATAACTCCGATAAGAGCGACCAATGGTGCGAAAGAAGAAGGTTTCAGCATTTTAACAAATGGGTTTTTTCCGTCTACGCCTGCAAGACTGAGTATCCATGCTGTAAGAGTAGTTCCGATATCTGAACCGAAGCATACGCCTATTGTTTGTTCAAGGGACATGATTCCCGAGTTAACGAATCCCACGAGCATAACGGTCATAGCCGATGATGACTGGATAGCTATGGTAACGCCCATACCGAGGAGAATAGCTTTGAACTTGTTTGAGGTCATTTTTTTCAGGGCGACCTCCAGCTTACCACCTGTAAGCTTTTCAAGACCTGTGGACATAACGTTCATTCCGTAAAGGAAGAAGGCGAGTCCTCCGAGAAGAGTGAAGATGTTAAAAATAGAAAAACTTTCGTCCATACCATGAACTCCTTTAAAAATATATTATTATTCCTTTCAGTTTTTATTATATCCCTCTTTCGGGAATAGTCAATAGAAATCGGAAGGGTTTAACTTAGATTTAACATTATAGGGACTGCTTTAGCACTCTTGCAGATCGAGTGTTAGCACTCGCGCGTGTAGAGTGCTAATTTTCATCTTTCTGTCACAGTCCCATTATTATTTGCTCATATAAGCGCAGTATCATATAATCACCGAAAGGAAAGGGATGATACCAATGGAAAACGGGTATGATAATGAATACAAAGGAATAATAAACATATAATAAGCATGACTGCAAAAAGCAGTTTAAAGTAACTGGAGGTATGATTTATGTATGGACTTTCACCATTCGGAAGAAACGGATTCGATCTTTTCAACTTTATTAATGACCTGGATAAACAGTTTTCGGATACAATGCCTGTAAACTCATGCAGGACGGATATACGCGATGAAGGCGATAAATACGTTATGGAATCGGAGCTTCCGGGCTTTGAGAAAGAGGACATCAAGCTTGATATAAACGGTTCTTATCTTGTTATCTCGGCACAGCACGAGAACACAGAGGAGAAGAAGGAAGACAGCGGAAAGTATATCCACCGCGAGCGTAAATTTGGTTCTTACAAGAGAAGCTTTGATATCTCGGATGTTGATGCAGATGGTATCTCTGCCGAGTATAAGAACGGCATCCTTATTATAGACCTTCCAAAGAAGAAGCCTGAAGAGCCTGTTGCAAAGAGACTTGAAATAAAGTAATGAAAATGCCCCTCGAAAAAGAGGGGCATTGAGTTTTAACTATTGTCATTCAAGGACTATATCCTCGAACTTTCCGCGTATCGCTTTTACAAGTTCGGAAGGGGAAAGGTGTATCTGAGTTCCTATACGTCCGCCGCTGATATAGAAAAGCGGAAGCACTTCAGCCGTATTATGTACAACAGTCATGAACTGCTTTTTCATACCGATAGGAGTACATCCTCCTCTTACATAGCCTGTTACCTTTGTGATGTCCTTTACGTGAAGAAGCTCCACGGACTTTTCACCTACGCTCTTTGCGGCTTTTTTCAGGTCCAGCTCCAGAGCTACCGGAAGCAGGAAGCAGTAATAACTGCCTGTTTTGCCCTGTGCAATAAGAGTCTTGAAGGTCTCATCGGCAGGCTGACCGAGCTTTTCCGCAACGGTGATGCCGTCGATGAATTCATCACACTGATACACCTGTATCTCATAGTTTATACCGCTTTTATCAAGAAAGCGCATTGCATTGGTCTTGAGTTCCTTTGCCATAATTATACCTCCATACAGAAACGGCGGATAATAAAACATCCGCCGTTATTTTTTATTGCTCCGCCAATTAATTCTTGAAGAATTATAGCGAAGGACAGGCAGCGAAAGGCAAGGAAGAAAGGCACAGGAATACTGTCGTATTTCAAGACTTTCTGACGAAGTATTTCGCTGTCTGGACAAGCCAGAAAATTCAAGAGTTAGTTGGCGGAGCAATATTTATTGCATAGTCATAAACGAAAACGTCTCTATAGCTATTATTGTGAATATAAGCGTTGCGAAAGTGATCGCAAGCATCAGCAGAAGCGCAAGTATCATGTTCAGAGGACGTATACCTCCGAAGGCTGCGGCGCGTTCTTTGGTTATATTGCCGCCGCTGCGCTTTTTCATTCTTTTCAGTGTGTTCACAGCAAAGCGGAAATACAGCCAGTTGCCGAAAATACACATCAGGATTCTCAGGGCAAGCTCCGCAAAGTTGCAGATCTCAATAAGGTTCTTGATTATGGTGCGGTTTGCATAGAGCGCCTCCATAGTACGGACAGAAAACAATGCAAGGGTGCTGTCCTCCATGCCTGTCTTGACGAAATAGCTTACTGCCGCAGGTATGCTGAGAATGGTCATAAGGACGGCGGTCGCAATGGACCAGCCCCACATCCTTCTGTTTGCGAAATAAAGCTGAGGGAAGAAGAAGCACAGCACGTTGAATGAGAGCTTTGTGCCGATATCCTTCATTCGTTTGAATATAGGGATATAATAAATGGTATTGGTATCCACGAAGTTTGAGACTTCCCTGATAGTAGCGCCGCCCAGGTCCTCATCGGGATTGAAGCCGAGGTACGGCCTTGAAATGCCTATACCGACCTCATCGGCATATCCGTCAGCGGACGTATCATCACCAGTGTTTTTATCCTCATTCAGGTAACCGCCGCAGTGTGAACATCGTTCCTGATCTGCGGGATTCGGGAAGTGGCACACAGGACAAACAATAAGACGACTGTTGATGCTTTTCAGCGGTTTTTCACGCTGCCACTTTCCGCCTTCGCCGTGAAGAGCTTCATTGGCACACTTTTTTTCCTTATTATAGCACTCTCTGTGATGCGGAGAACCGCATTCGGGACAAACAACTATATCGTCGCCCTGTACGAATAACCCACCGCATGCAGCACATCTTTCACCGAAATAGTCCATAGTACCCTCCTTCCGATAACATTCGTTCTGAATATTATTATACCATGATATGAAGTATAAAATCAAGAGGGAACTACAATAACGTATAGAAATTTATTTACAGCTCAGGTCATTTTTTTATAAGTTTGTATAATATGGATATAGCTCCGCACATTACACCTGCAACAGGCCATACCACCCAGCTGATATCCCATCTGCCCGAAATGAAGCTGAAAAGCAGGTATCCTGCTGTAATAACAGTCCAGTAAAAACCGATAATCAATCCAAGCTTCTTATCAGAGCGGTTCTCTTTTTCTTCTCTTGTGAAGCCGCCTTCTTCAAGGAGCTTTTCATATCCGCCGTTTGTGATGCCCGTATGTACGAAAAGGAAAACTCCGCAGGCTATCATTATGAACATGAGCGCAGGAACAGAGCGTACTGCGGCGCTTGCAGAATCGAAGTTATCTGCGATTATAGGCGGCAGGAAAGCAAGGATGCAGAGTATTACACCGATAACTGTATTGCGGATAGAAACCGGTCTGTACTTTGTCTGTTTTTCTTTTACCATGCCCGATACACCGTATTCAGTGTCTATGCCTTCCTTGATAAGGTAGTCATAGGGATCCATCATCATGCCGGATACGATGAACACTCCTACGCTTGAAGCGATCATAAGCAGCATTATTATAACAGCGAACGTATCTGATTTACAGTTCAGACTGTCGGATAAAATGGGAGCTATAACGGAAAGGATGATAACTGCAACTCCTGCAGGCACCATTAAAGCTCTTTTGCGGTTGAGTTCAAGGAACTTGTTTGCTTCTTCCATGCTGACATGGCGGAGAGGCGGTTCTGTTTCTTCGGGAGCAGCTTCAGTTGGAGCTTCCGCAGCAGTTTCTATCTCTTCCTTTAATAAGTAGTCTGTGCTTACGCCGAATATCTGAGAAAGCTGGAGTATTCTGTTAAGGTCGGGAGTGGACTGAGCGCCCTCCCATTTAGATACGGACTGTCTGCTTACTCCGAGTTTTTCTGCAAGCTCCTCCTGAGAGAGACCTGCCTTTTTTCTTAAGTCGATGATCTTATCTGCGAGTATCATATATTTTCCTCCTTTAGTCTGTGGCTTGACCACTGTCCATATTATAGCATATCAGGCATTTACATTCAACCAACTCTGCTTTTCAATTTGTCAACCGGCGGTTGCATTGCCTGTATTTCGGGGAAAATCAACTGTACATCTCAGCTGCCTGCCGAGTGCCACAGGATATCTGCGGACTGTTTACCGCAATGCTCCAACAGCAACATTGTCTATATTTCAAACTGCATATTCTGCAAAGTTTGTTGATAAAACATCTTGAACTTGCAATCCAAATCGTGTATTATAATAGTGTATTGCACCGATGCTATCAGGTGCAGGAACAATAGGTCCGCAAGGCGGACAAAGTCAGAAAGAGGTAGATCATGAAAAAGCTCATATCATTTCTTGTAGTCTCGGCTGTATGTGCTTCGTTTGCTTCGTGCGGAGACTCAAAAAAGAATAATTCAGATACATCAGACAAAAACGGAACTTCGGTTTCAGACGGCGACACTTCATACGCAGATGACGAGGAGATAGTTTACGAGGATAAGGTCTTTCCGAATGACGGAGATGCATACCTTGCAATTGTCGATAAGAAATGGAGCCTTGAATACTGGGGACGCGACGAGGATGCACTTGCTTATTCAGCAGGAACTGTTCCGATAACAGGCAATGGTGATTATTCCGTAAGCATAACAACAAACACCTACGGCTGCCGTGAACAGGCTTCGGGCGGAGATCCGCACGCTGATATCAAGGGCGAGGGACTTTCCTTCCTTGCAGTTATGATAAAGGAAGGCGAGACAAAATACCCCGATGCTGTTATAACAGTAAACTCCGTAAAGGTGGACGGCAAAGAGGTCGCTATGACTTCAAAGCCGTATACATCATCTGATGACGGTAAGGATACAAGAGCAAATATTTTCAATACATGGGTAACAACTCCTGCAACAGATGCAAGATCGACAGAAGGTCCGTTGTATGAGAGCGGCAATCCGACAGATTTCTGCAAGGACTACTCGGCACTTGTGGTAAATGAAGAGGATTTTGCTTCATGGACAGATATACAGGTAGATTTTACCGTATCGGGAATAAACTGATATAGCAATACATTGATAATGGAGTCGCTTTCATGGGCGGCTCCGTTTTTTATATAAAAAAGTACGGGTAAGGAGAAATTCCTTACCCGTACAGCGGTTATTGACTATTCATTACTTTATGGTTTCAGGGAGTGATTTGATGATTTTAGCATCAAGATGCTGTATTGCAAGAGCATCGAGAGCTGTGATGCCGTCGCCTGTGTTGCAGCAGTCAGCGTTTATCTGTCCCTGAGCACTGATTGGATACTTTTTACTGTTTGCAATGTTCTGGAGAATGAGCAGAGCATCGGAAAGTGTTACATCTCCGCTTTCATTTGCATCGCCGTAGATAACCTTTCCTGTTGTAGTTGCGGGAACAGGTGTTGCTGTAGTAGGAGCAGCTGTAGTCGGCTTTACTGCGGGAGCTGTAGTCTTAGGAGCGGAAGTCGGCTCAACAGTGGGAGTTTTACCGTCGGAAAGCTTGCCGCAGATGATTCCGCAGCCTACAGTTGACATGTAAACAGTACCGAATTCGTCCATATCACCAACGAGGAAGTTACCGTTTCCTGTACCGCCGTAGAGGTGATCCTTGTTGATGCATACCCATGTTTTGCCTGCGTCTGTTGAGCGGTAGATACCGTCAACATCGTCCCAGGTGGGTTTACCGTATATGTAGAGGGTGTTCGGACCGCCGCTCTTTTCGGGAGCGCCGTAGCCTACACATTTTGCATATGCAACTGTTTCGAGCTTTTCAGCCTTTGTACCCTTTTCTGTTATGATGTACATACCGTTCCAGCCTACAGCCATAGCGATAGTATCCTTTGTGATGTAAGCGAGATCACCTGTATGGTCGCACTGGTCGTATTTGCCTATCTGGAGCTCCTTGAAGGTAGCGCCTGCATCTGTACTGATGTAGAAGGAGTAGTGTGATTCCTCAAGAGTAGGCTCTGTCTTGTTGGGATCGGAAGCCCAGTAGTCGTTGTGCTTTATGCCCGAACCGTAAACTATCTTCGGATCATCGGGATCAACGAGTGTGTATGTGGACTTTGAACCGTCGATACCTGTTGATTCCTTCCATGTCTTGCCAAAATCGTCTGTATAGGATACAGCAGCGCCGCCGCCGTTGGACTCGATTATGCGGTATTTGCCTGCTGAAACTTCAGTAATAGAGATCTTTCCGCCGCTGTAAGCGAAATCCATTTCAGTCCATGTCTTGCCTGCATCCTTGCTGTAATAGCCCTTTGCGTTGTTCTGTGAAACACGAGCCATTATCTCGGGAGCTGAAGGACAGTAAGCGATACCTGAAGTTGAACCCATATTCGGAACATACTGCTGAGGTATCTTTGTTACATCGGTATGGATGAATCCGTCATAGTCACCGATAGCGGAGTAGTTCTCGCCCTTGGGAACGCTTACGAAGTCGAGAGCAACAACTTCCTCAATGCCGTCAGGCTGGAAGTGGAACTGGGGAAGGTCATCCCATGTATTGTCGCAGGCGAAAACGCCGTTTCCTGATGTGGAGAATGAACGGTCGGGCTTGACGGGATCGATAACATAGGAACCAACCCAGTGGATAGCCTTGTCACGTATCCACTCGTATCCGCCGTCTGCAAGATAGTCAGCGATAGGAGGCTGTCCCCAGAATGGAGTGATACCGGGAGTAGTCTCTATCCAGTGCTCGCCGCCGTCCTCGGACTTGAAGAACTTGTCGCCCCATGAAGGACCGTGAACATCGTCCCAGGGCTGCCAGAGCTGAGCGTTCGAGAAGAGTCCGCAGGTAGAGCAGACCATGTGATCGGGATTTGCAGGATCTACACTGATGCCGCTGTATCCGCCCTCGCCGGGATCAGCGAATTCCTCGGTCTGAGTTCTGTAAAGGTGGCGGAGAGGAGAGATATCGGTTATCTTTCCTGTCTTTGTATCGAGCTTCTTGACGCTTCCCTGAGTACCGCCCTCGCCTACGCATACAGCGCCCTGGAAAGCAAAGAAGATATTGCCCTTGCCATCGCCTGTGATACGTCCGGGGTAGTGCTCGCTGTCGAGATCACCGCTGATATCGGTGAACTTATCGTCCTTTACATCTGCTACGACTACGCTGTTCTTGCCTGTTGTGGAAGTTCCGACATAGACTTTTCCGCCGTAGATGTAAATTGAAGAAACGCCGTTCTGAGTGTTGTATTCGCCTTTCTGGAGAGCACGAGCCATGTGTTCTGTCCATGTAGGCCATTTTACAGACTCTTTGTAGAGTCCGAGTGCGTCATAGGACATAACAGGCTTCCATGTCTTGCCGCCGTCAGTGGACTTGATAAGGCAGGAGTCGCCTGCGGTAACGTCGCCGCCGCAGTAGATAGTATTTGGATCGTCGGGATCAACAGCTATTGATTCACCTGTCTGTCTGCCGTTGCCGTTGCCGTGGACCTGTATAAGGTCGGTAACATCGATACGCTCGAAGGTCTTACCGCCGTCGGTAGTCTTGAAAATAGCGGTACCTGCATCTGAGAAGTAAGCACATCCGCAAAGGAAGTAAACAGTATCGTCATCGGTTGGATCGATAGCCATAGCGTCGACGCTGAGGTAGCCTCTGTCTGCATCGTTGAGGAAACCGAGAAGCTGTTCCCACTTGTCTGTAGCGTAGTTATACTTGTAAGCTCCGCCGACATCGGTACGTGCGTACATAGCCTTCTGACCTGTAACGATACCCGAAACGAAGCCGCCGCCGCCTAATCTGACAGCGTCCCATTTCATTGAAGAAGAGATGTCATTACCTGCTGCTGAGACGGACTGAGTGCCTGTAAGAGCCGTCTGAGCAACGCAGACTGTAGAGAGGCAGACAGCGAAGAGGGCTGCTGCCGACTTTCTGAGAGTGCGTAAATTTTTCATAGTTTTCCTCCGTTTTTTCCCGCCGAAGGATATACAGGGGTTATATATTTGTCCTGCATAGCCTTCGGACAGATATCACGTTTCGGAGCTGCCTAAAGCTCCTTGCCTATGATTTTATTGTAGCACTGACGGAAGCATTTGTCAATACAATTTTATGCTAAATCTAAGCAATATTTTTGCACGAAAGTTCAGTTTGTATAGTAATTTGATGAATTAATGAAGAAAAGGTGGACAAAATGAAGGAAATTGGTTGTAACAATTGTCAAGGTCACAAAAAGTACATACTGAGTTTTCAGATAAGATTTATATTGAATTTCCTGAGCCAGTAGTCCAGTTGTACGAAGAAGGCAATAGTCTGCGGAAGGTTCATGAGCTGACCGTACCACTGTACGCGGTCCGAGTGCGAAACAAGACCTTCAAGTGCACTTCTGTCTGCAAGTTCGGTAAGGGGACTGCTGCTGTCGGCGAGTATATCACGTAGCTTTTCCGTGACCGCATCAAGAAATGCAGGATTGTGAGTTTTGGGATAGGGACTTTTCTTCCTGTACAGAACCTCATCGGGAAGCCATTCTTTCATAGCTTCACGGAGAAGTCCCTTTTCACGCCCCATATAGTCCTTGTACTCCCATTTCACGTTATAAAGGTACTCGGCGATGCGGTGGTCACAGAAGGGGACTCTGACTTCCAGTCCGCTGTACATGCTCATGCGGTCCTTGCGGTCCAGAAGAGTCTGCATGAACCATTGACAATTCAGCAGAGTCATTTCCCTCATCCGTGAATCGATACTGCTGTCTGAGGAAAGCTTCGGAGCGGAATCGGCAGTGCGGCGGTAGGCTGAGTATACGTAATCTTCGGCATCTATCCTGTATCTGCTGCTTATAAAGGTACTGCGGTAAGCGGTGCTCTGCGCCCAGGGGAAGCCGTCCGTCATACGGATATCCTCGTCCCTGAACCACGGGTAGCCTCCGAAAAGCTCGTCGGCGCATTCTCCCGAAAGTGCAACGGTACCCGTCTTTTTTATCTCTCGGCAGAATATAAGGAGGGAAGCATCTACGTCAGCCATACCGGGCAGACCTCGTGCATCGGTCGCAGAGTAGAGAGCATCCACCAGCTCAGGAGTGTCCACTACGAACCAATGGTGCTCGCAGTCGAGATATTCTGCCATTCTGCGAATAAAATCGGGATCGCTCGTTGGCTGGAAATGACTTTTGGTGAAGTATCGGTCGTTGTCCTTATAGTCCACGGAAAATGTGTGGAGCTTCCTGCCTTGTTTTTTCAGTTCGGAAGCTGCAACGGATGAGATAATGCTTGAATCCAGACCGCCTGACAGGAATGTGCATACGGGAACGTCCGACACTAATTGACGGCGGATAGAATCGGTAACGAGCCAGCGGACGTGCTCGGCGGTCTGATCGAAGGTCTCATCGGTGCCTATCGCCTTGAACTGCCAGTAATCGCGGATATCGAGTCCCTCGGCGGAGTAAATGCCGCACTGTCCTGGCTTCAGTTCCTTTATACCGCGAATCACACCGCATCCGGGAGTTCTTCCGGGAGCCATGAGAAGAAGTTCGGCGGCACCTGTTTCGTCTATCTCGTGGGGAATATCTGGATGTTCCAGCAGTACCGGTATTTCCGAAGCGAATATAAGCTTGCTTTTGCTCATAAAGTAAAACAGCGGTTTAACTCCCATTCTGTCTCTTGCAAGGAAAACGTTGTGCTGCTGACTGTCATAGACTGCAAAAGCGAATATGCCGTTGAAACGCTGAAGGCAGTCCGCTCCCCATTTTATATAGCTTTTCAGTACGACTTCGGTATCGGAACGGGTATCGAAACTGAACTCGGAAGACAGTTCGTTCCGCAGTTCATCGGTGTTATAAAGCTCGCCGTTGTATACGATCGTGAGACTGTTTCCGCCGATCGTGCAGGTCATTGGCTGACGTCCGCCGTTTATGTCGATAACGGCAAGGCGGGTATGTACCAATGCTGCTTCGGGATAAAGACATATCCCTTTCTGGTCGGGAGCTCTGTGAAGCATAGCAAGCTGCATTTTCTCACATGCAGCGGCCTCGGCTCTCATGTCCTCTTTGAAACTTATCACTCCTGCAATTCCGCACATAGTGTTCTCCGCCGCTTTTCGGCATACGGTACGCCGTGATATTATTGCTCTCCAAACTAAACCTTACCGGCAAATGCTCGCCATAAAGGAGGTTTCTCTGCGTCAGAAAAAACCTTGAAATACGCCGGTATTTCTGCATTTATCTTCCTTGATAAATTTTCTTTCTGACGTCGCCTTTCTGGCAAAGCTTAATTGGGAGAGCAATATATACTATTCTGCGTAAGGAAAAATGGTTCATAATGCATGTTTAAAGCATATTATAAATAGTATAGAGGTTATAGTCATTTTATAATTGTTTATTATTTAATAATTAGTGAAAACTATTGACGTATCGCCTGAGTAGTGGTACAATAAGAGCGTAAAGGACCGTTTATGACAAAAAACGACGGTCGGAAAAAGGGAGGCAGACAAATGAGATATGAGATCATAGGCGAAACAGTACCTGCGGTTGAAATGCAGCTCATGCAGGGCGAATCAGTCTACACTCAGTCTGGTGGAATGATATGGCAGACAGAAGGCATTTCCATGTCCACCAACGCAAGAGGAGGCATCGCAAGAAGTCTCGGCAGAATGTTCACGGGCGAATCTGTGTTTATGGCTAATTACAAGGCTGAACGCGACGGCGCAAAGATCGCTTTCGGCTCAACGGTCCCCGGTTCGGTAGTTCCTGTGGATATCGGCAAGGGCGAACTTATCGTACAGAAGGGCTCGTTCCTCTGTGCCGAGCAGACGGTTGACCTTAAGGCAACTTTCACAAAAAAGCTTGCAACAGGTCTTTTCGGCGGCGAAGGATTCATCCTTCAGAAGCTTTTCGGAAGCGGAATGGCTTTTCTGGAAGTTGACGGCGACATGGTGGAGAGACAGCTTGCAGCAGGAGAAGTGCTCAAAGTCGATACAGGAAACGTAGTCGCTTTTGAGACAACGGTGAAGTATGATATCGAGACTGTCAAGGGACTCGGAAACATATTCTTCGGCGGAGAGGGACTATTCATCACAAGACTTACAGGTCCCGGAAAAGTAATACTCCAGACGCAGAACTTCAACGATTTTGCAGGAAAGATACTCAGCCGACTTCCTAAGAATTAAAGCGGAGTATCAGTAAAACCAAGGCGAAGACAGAAGAAATAAAAAACATCAAATTATTTCTCATGATTTAAGCGGCAATACAGGTAATAATGAACAAATCAAAGTTAATCTATTTGCCGTAGTTTACAATTATATAAAAATTTCTTGAAATGCGGCGATATATGTTGCAATTTCAATCTACATGTGATATAATATTTGTGTAAGTTCAATAATTACAGCATTATGGTATCAATGCTGTGTTTTGTTCTGTCTTGAAGATTGTTTTTTGTAGAATAATACGGCGGAAAAAATGTGCGTTTTACGAATGGTATAATCGTTGGTAAATATTGATAAAAAACGGCTGATTATTTAAGTCAAAAAAACGATTGAAAAATAACTCTTAAAATGTTATAATTGTTATATTAAGGCAGAGAGAATTGTTTCGGCTTAATCAAATAACTATGGAGGTGGTTTTATGAAGAGTTATTCCTATATTGGCCAGGATGCTAAAGGCAACGTTGTCAGAAGCAGGGCCAATGCTGAGAATGAGCAGGAATTCCTTCAGAAAATGAAAGAACGAGGCGTATATATCAGAGAATACCAGGAAGACGACTCGGACACCAGCAGATCTATCTATAAGTTCAGTACAAAAGAACTTTCATTCTGCTGCCGACAGCTGAGCGCCATGCTGACCTCGGGTCTTACACTTGCAAAGGCTATCGACATCCTTACAAAGGAACAGACGAACGCTAAAGCAAGAGCAATATGGCAGGACGTTTACGAGAATGTTCAGAAGGGTGAATCCTTCTCCTCAACTCTTGAGATGCATTCGGGTTCATTCCCTGAGTTCCTTATCTCAATGGTCGGCGCTGGTGAATCAAGTGGTTCGCTTGACGTAATCATGCAGAGAATGTCCGACCACTACACAAAGGAAAACAAACTTAAAAACGTAGTCCGTTCAGCTATGGTTTATCCTATCATACTTGCTGTTGTTGCAATTGGTATCACGATATTCCTCTTTACTGCGATCCTCCCGAGATTCCTCGAGATGTACGAGGATCCTAACGACATGCCTGCACTGACAAGGATCCTTGCAGCAGGAAGCGAATTCCTGAGAACAAAGTGGTTCCTGCTTATTGCAATTATCGGCGGTATCGTAATGGGATTTACTTATCTTATGAAGACTCCGGATTTCAGACTGAAATTCGATCGCTTTATACTTAAAGGACCAGGTTTTGGTCCTCTGGTAACAAAGATCTATACAGGTCGATTCGCAAGAACCCTTTCCTCACTTTATTCAAGCGGTATTCCGATGGTAGAGTGCCTTCAGAGATCTTCCGACGTACTTGCCAACTCATACATATCAAGCAAGTTTGAAGAAGTAGTCGATGAGGTTAAACAGGGTGAATCCCTTTCAGCAGCTATTACAAGAACAGAAATATTCGAGAATATGTTCTGTTCTATCATATATGTCGGCGAAGAGTCAGGTGCTCTTGATACAATTCTTGAGAAGACTGCCGATTACTATGAAGATGAATCTGAATCAGCTGTAAAGCGACTCGTTGGTATGGTCGACCCTATACTCATCGTTTTCATGGGTGTTATGATCGGTCTTATCGTCGGCGGTATCTACCCCGCGCTCTACGGTGCTTTCGGCGAGATGGAAAACCAAGCTTAAAATTGGAAAGGTGGAAAACAGAAAATGCTTTCATTTGATATAACTGATAGAAATATACGAATCGTAAGAGGTTCGGAAACAAGCGGAAAGATCAAGGTTACAGGCGCTACGACTATCAACCTTGAAGAAGAACTTATCGTTAACGGATATGTAAGAGATGTTCCTACAGTAGCTACTATCATCCACGGCGTTCTTAAAAAGAATCGTATGACTGATAAAGAAGCTATCGTTAGTATCTCTTCAAACCTTACGATATTCAAGGAGATCAATGTTCCTAAGGTCGCTAAGGCTCAGGAACTTCCAAGAGTCGTAAGACAGCAGATGCAGGCTGAACTCAATCTTGATGATTCCTACAGCATTACATATGTAATAGTTGGTGAGACTACAGGCGAGAACGGCGATCAGATGCTTAAGATCCTTGCTACAGCTTGTCCTTGCCAAATCATTGACAGCTATAAGGAAGTATTCAAATACCTTAATGGCGTATCACTTAAATCTGTAATGGTCGGATGCAACTGTATCACAAAGGTTCTTCTTGCTGATACAAAGATCAGATCAAAGATGCCTCTGCTTGCTGTACAGATCGATAACAACTTCATCTCACTCAACCTCTATGAGCAGGGCCAGCTTTCATTCTCACGTTTCGCTTCTATCGATCCTTCAGACTATGACGGATCTCCCGATTACGTTTTCGAGGCTGTAAGCGAAAACATCTACCGTATGCTTCAGTTCCACAGAAGCCGTAATACAGGTGAGACTATCGAGAACGTCATCTTCTACGGCGATACTCATGAGTATGTAAGACTTACTGATGAACTTGAAAAGTATGAACTGAATACAAGTCTTATTAACGTGCCTCCGCAGATCCACGGACACGAAAACCTTGAATTCTCACTGTATGCAAACGCTATCGGTGCTATGTTCAAGCGTAACAGGGACACTGAAAAGATCAACCTTCTTGAAACAGAACTTGGTTCAACTGTAAAGAAGGCTGTTAAGAGCGATAACTCAGGTACCCTTGCCCTTCTTGCAGGAATCATTGTTCCGTTCTTTCTTATGGGCGGTATTTGTGGCGTTATGGCGCTCAAAAATCTTAGCATCAAGCATAAGATCAAAGATATCCAGGAATGGATCGATTCTGACTCTACCAAGAAGCAGCTCAGACATGAGGAAAAGCTCGAAGGTATGAGAGACAGTGTAAGAGAATACAACACAAGAATGAACAATGCTCATGACGGTTTCTTCTCAAATCCTGTTATCGATGGTGATAAGTTTGATGTTGCTGAGGATGTTCTTGCAAAGACTGCTGAGGATCTCGGAATTGAAAAGGCAAGAATAATTGAGCCTAAGTATGAAGACGGTATACTTAAGTTCAAGGTTAAATGCGACAGTGACGATGAGCTTATGGCTCAGGAGCTTCCTGCACAGTATGTAGAGAATCTTCTCAGCGAAAAGTATTCTGATAATAAGGGATACTATGAAGTTGCAGGATACAGCGGATATGAAGTAGTCGTTGAGGAAACTGTTGCAGAAACCGGTGAAGGCGAAAACAGAACAAGAACAGTTCTTGATTCTGATGAGCATGTAGAGTTTGACGTAGAGATCGGCCTTAAGGGACGCGAAAGTGCGTATAAGCCAGATACTGCAGAACCAGCTGACGCAGACGATGCTGAAGAAGAATAAGGGGGTCGATTAAGATGAATGTAAATTTAAATAACAGAGAAAAAACAATTCTCGGTGTATTCCTTGCAATAATTATTTTACTCGTAGGTATATTCGCAGGAATCAGACCAATCAATAAGAATATCAAAGCAAATAAGCAGATCCTTCAGGATAAGCAGGAGGAACGCAAACAGCTTGAGGCTAAGATCGCTAAGATTCCTAAACTCCAGACACAGATCAAGGAGACTTATGATAAGGCTATCGACCTTGCAGAAGATTTCGTAGATTACAACAGCATCTACAGAACAGATCAGTTAGATATGTTCCTTCAGAATTATGCTGATGAGAATGAAGTCAAGATTCTGAAGCTCGAGCTTGAGCCTATGAAAGATGAAAGACTTGAGTACTATTATTATGAGTATGCTGATCTTGCAGAAGACATGAGAGCATCAGCAGACGTAAACGGTACTATCAGCGCAAGACAGGATGAGATCCTTGGCGAGCAGAAGGCTCTTGAGGACAGAGATGTCGAGACTGCTATGGGTACAAAGTATGGTATGGTTCTTGAGGGTACAAAGGAAAACATCTGGAAGTACCTTAAGGCAATAGAAGATCAGAGCGAGACGATCCTTATAAACAAGGTCGATATCGAAGACTTCAATTTTGAAGCTGATCTTGATGAAGAAGGTTACATCAGAGCTGAAAAGCCTGACGGCGAATCCAAGGCAGAAGTGATCATCTCACTCTACTCAGTATATGAAATGGATGAGCCTGATACTTCAGCAGACGATTGATAACCGACACACGCTATAGTTATACACAAAGAAATAACTTGAAAGGCGGTTAGAAAAATGAAAACAGAGAAGAATAGAAAATTACATGGATCAGTTCTCCTTACTGTAGTTGCAGTAATGGCGCTGCTGATAATCTTCATGACAGGAACTCTTGTTCTTGCCAATGCGGCAAACAGAAGGTCGCACAGATCATACACGTCTTCGCAGGCTGAGTACACTGCAAGGGCTGCGATAGATGCGTTTTATCGTTCAACAGAAGACAATACAGCCATAAGAGATGCTGTTCTGAATCTTGGCTCAACTGCAACATATGCAAATGTTGATTTTGGTGCAGGCTACAATAATTCATTGGGCCGACTCGTTGATCCGGATGGCTCAGGTACTCATGATGGTCAGATCAGAATTGAACAGCTTCATGACGCAGCAGGCGATCCGATAACACAGTGGAAGTGGAATCCTTCCCCTGAAGATCCCTCAGATCACACACGTACATTACCTGCTCGCTGGGAAGAATTCAATGTAATTCGTGTTACAGCAACAGTCCAGGTCGGACAGCGCGGCGCAAGAAAGACTGTATACCAGGATTATCTTGCTAATCCAACAACTTTTACTCCGGTTACGCCACCTCCGCCGCCGGTTTCACCGACTGCTCTTGACGGATTCCAGACAATAGGCGATTCAGCATTTAACCTTACAGGTGGTACTCTTGCTACACCTGTTATACTCGGTCTTGGTAATTCAGACAGAACTCACGAGTATACTCCTCAGAACTCTTCTGAGACATACAGTTCAACATTCTTTGTAAATGGTGATCTTCATACACAGGCAGAACTTCATATGCATATAGATGATTATACATTCCAGAATGTTATTACACGTGATTTCTATTGTGACAACCAGCTTTGGGTACATGTTGACTATGATGCTTCAGCATTACCTGCAGGTTGGACACAGAAAGATGTGCCGTATTTCTTTGTTAACGGAACATTCCATTATAATGAGTCACAGCTTATGATGGGGTCTGATCAGAGTTCATCAAACAAAGCTCCGTTCAACGTATTCATGGGAACAGCTGATATAACATGTACAGGTCCTGTTATAATAGCAGGCGACCTTTATCTCATGGATGATGATGGCGATAGTGTTATAGTAGGTGCAAGCAACAGCAGACTCTATAGCTGGACAGACAGCATGGCTGACGATTCAGGCAGCCAGTTTGTTCCGATCAATCAGGGTGGCGGCATCTACTCAAAGGGCAGCCTTACATACAAAGGCGGCGGCGAGATCCAGGGCGATGTAAGAATAGAAGATGATCTTACTATCGAAAATAAAGATCCGCTTACTATCAGCGGAAACCTTGTTGCAAGAAATATTGTTTTAAATGCAGGTGAGGCAGGCCCTAAGGAGGTTAGAATTGAAGGCGGAAGTGCAGTATTCTGTGACTCGCTTACAGGCACAAATACAGAAGCTATCCAGGCTATACAAGCTTCAGGTCTCTTATTCAGCTATGATGACTTCCTCGCAAGTCATCCGGAAGGTGTTTATCCTGATACTATGACTCGAGAGGCTATTTACGGTCAGGATCCTGCTACATCGTCTGACCTTGAGGAGCTGTTTGCAGGCTTTGTTGAACCTAATCCAGACACTAAGATAATAAAGAATCAGACCGAGCTTCTCAGAGCTGTAGGTTATGATCCTGTTGTTGGAGACTTTGACGGATATTATACATCAACTCCTACAACTGTACCTGTACAGAACAGGGATAATACATATAACCAGGCAACATTCAACGGCGAAGCAGGTCGATGGACAAATGGTTCAGGATCTGTAGTATACTTCCCTGCTGATTATTCAGCATCAGGAACTATCGAGATCACACCTTCAGGTGCAGGAACAGAATTCTGGATCGTTATCGGTGAAGAAGGAGAAACCACAACGTGGAATCCTGAGACAAGACTGATAATCGATGATTCAGCATGTACTGTTAATATCATGATCCTTGGTGATTTCCAGCTTGGCGACAGAAGCTGCATCCTTAATTCTACTCTTGGAAGTAGAATATCAGGTCAGACTAATATCGATTATGTTGATCAGAATACAGATAAGGTAAATATTATGATCTACGGTGGCACTGGCACTGAATTTAGATTTGGTTCACAGTGTGTTGTTTCTGCAAATGCTTATGCACCGTATATGAACCTTGTTGGTACAATAACAGATGGCTGGAAGGTGAATGACTACATAAACAAGTATGGAACATCTCCTAACTGGCTAGGAAGCGGACATTCAGTTCAGTGGATCGGTAATAGTCTCTTTAATGGCCTTGTTTCACCGTTCAACAACTTCTCGTTCCTTAAGCTTGATGCCGGTGCGTGATCAAAGGAGGATGAATGAAATGAAAAAGAAAAGAACTCTTAAGGGCATGACTCTTATCGAGATCATCATATCGATGTTCATTCTTACTGTAATGGCTGGACTTCTGCTTGGAATAGGTCTGAATGTTGATGAAACAACCAAGAATACAACAGGCATGAAGGATAAGGTTTCTGTAGAAGCACCTTTTGCAGGCGATAACAGACGTGAATATATCGACAGCGCAGGTAATGTTCAGAATCTTTCTCCTGAATCCAATACAGTTATCTCTGTAACGCTTGACGGCCATACTCAGGGTATTGATGCTGATGTCTATAATACAGCTGATATTTACGACGATTCTGTCGGCGAAAGAGGATTGACAGATAAGCAGGATGACAGAGACCTCAGGTTTATCCAGGTCGCAACAGCTGGACCGTAAGGGAGGGAGTATAATGAAAAAGTCAAGAAGATTAAGCGGTTTTACGCTTATTGAAATGATAATTGTTATGGCTCTCTTCGCTATGCTTATACTTGCAGCTTTCATGCTGTATCAGCCTGTTGCAAGAATATTCAAAAGAACAAGCGTAAGTGAAAGAACTTACAGTTATACAAACAATATCGAAAATATTTTACAAGGACAACTCAATGATGCTGACAATGTATGGGTTTATACCGGTACATTGTCAGACAGAGACCTTGCAGAAAGATGCACAGCTTTCAAAACAAATTACTATAAGGATATGATCATAGGTACAGGTCCAAACAGTCAGGAACCTGCAGAGGGTACAATACATATCTTACATGTTCTGAATAATGATGCCGGTTCGTTTCCAAGCGGACAGATCTTAGTCAGCGATGTTCCTTTTGAGTGTGCTGATGGTGCAGATGTTTCTGAACATGATGTAAGTACAGCCGGAGCAACATCTATCTTACCTGATGCATATTTTGCTGCAACTGATTCAGGAAGATATACATTCAATTATTGTCTCGGTACAGGTACTTTACAGGGTGCTGTTGGCCCCGGTGGAGTAACTGATGGTTACAGAGCACTTGATATTGATATGAATGCTGATACACTGGATTTCAATAGCCAGGACCTTTCAATGTCGGTTGTTGTTACAGGTGATACGGTTACTCCGAGCGGCGATGCATTTGCTGATGTATCAAACTACAGAGCATTCCGCGATCCATGTTCTATTTCTTCAATAGCTATACCTTTTACAAAGCTTAACAGCATCGAACGCGCACATCAGGCAAGGCAATTCTACCACGCTGGCGGCGCTTCAGGGTTTGTTTTAGATGCTGCTAATATTGAGATAAGGGAATCTGTTCAGTATAACAGATATACAATTGATACAAGTGTTCAGAATGTAACAAATCCAACACCTGTCGATGTTGACTTTGCTCAGGATATCTACTTCATATACGCATATGAGGAAGAATTCCACGTTTGATAACTGATTAAAAAAGAATAAAAAAACAGGCAGCAGATAAGCTGCTGCCTGTAATTCTTTTTTGCTTATTGCATTTTATCCGCAAATAAACCAATGTACCAGTTAGCAATGCTGCCGCCCCAGAGTGCTGCGATCGCAATACCCATGGAAAGATACGGTCCGAACGCTAACTTTGATTCTCCTGTAACTGCTTTATAGGCGATGCCGCCGATAGCAGCAAGAAGAATTCCAACAAATGCTGAAACGATAATAGCTTGTGTTCCGAGCAAAGCTCCTGCGGCGAACATCAATATAGTATCGCCGAGTTCGATAGCACGGAAATCTTCACCCGTTTTCTTCCTGATGAAGATACGGCTGATCTCACCGATGATAAAGAACGGAACACTGATGACAAGAGCACCTATTATGCGGCTTTTGATCGAAGCATCCTCTGTGAATATCGCAGACGGGATAGCAAGAAGGAAAATGAGTGCAACGATGATCATGTCGATCTCCATTGTATCCCAGTCCATGAATCCCACAACAATAAGAAGCGATATGAGAACACAGGTTATTATGGCTTTAGCATTTATGTCCAGTACAGCGAATGTTAATACGTAAAGCAATCCGTTGAGTGATTCGACTATAGGATAGCGCGGCGAGATCTTTTCTCCGCAGCTGTGACATTTTCCTCTGAGGAAAAGCCAGCTGAAAACTGGGATCAGATCTATCGGTCTGATCTTCGCACCGCATGTCATACAGTGTGAAGAGCTCTTTATAAGCGATTCATGACGCGGAAGCCTGAGTATTACAACATTCAGGAAACTGCCTATGCTGATGCCAAGCAGAAAGATGATGGAGTAAAACATGACCTTGAAAGGCCACTCTGTAAACTCACTATGGAGCATGTCTTCAAATCCGAACATGGTTTACCCTCCTTTCATTAAAAATTACATAAATCTATTATAACATAATTCTTAAAAATTTCAAGAGTAAATTAAGAGTTTGCATAACTTTTTGCAGACTCTGGAATAAGCGGAGGTTTGTTATGAGAAACGAGAGAATTGGCGACTATTTAGTTAGTCAGGGGCTGATCACTGACGAACAGCTCCAGAGAGTTCTTGCGGTGCAGAAGGAATCCAATGGAACAAAGAGGTTCGGCGACGTTGTTGTTGAACTCGGCATTATGTCTGAAGTGAATTTCACTAAGGCACTTGCAGGAAAGCTCAGAGTCCAGTACGTAGACCTTGACAGTATCGATATCGATACAGAGGCTGTACAGAAAGTACCGGAGGCTCTGGCAAGAAAGCGCACTGTAATCGCTATAGCTATAACAGGTAAGCGTCTTACAGTTGCTACAAACGATCCTGTAAACTTCATCGTACTTGAGGATATCAAGGTATCAACAGGTATGGACACCGTTCCTGTTCTTGCAACTACCTCGGCTATCAATAAGGCGATCGGTAAGAATTACTCAATGCAGAACGTTGATAACGTTCTCGACAGCATCAACTCAACAGTGGCTAATGACCTCGGCGGTCCTATGGACGACGAGTCGAACGACCGTGTTGAAAGCGCTCCTATCGTTAAGCTTGCTACAACTATTGTAGAAAATGCTTTCCGTGCAGACGCTACTGATATCCATATCGAGCCATTCAAAACATATACACGTATCCGTATCCGTGTTAACGGAGACCTTGTTGAACTCATGAACATTTCTTCAGCAGTTCACAGCGCTCTTACTACACGTCTCAAGCTCATCAGCGGCATGAACATCGCTGAAAAGCGTATCCCTCAGGACGGACGTTTCACTCAGACCGTTGACGGCACTACTCTTGATGTCCGTGTATCTGCACTTCCTACAGTACACGGTGAAAAGATCGTTATCCGTATTCTTTCAACAGGTCAGATCGCTCTTCGTAAGATCACAGACCTCGGTATGTCAGATTATAACTACGCAATGTTCGAGTCGATGCTCCGCGTACCACACGGCGTTATCCTCGTAACAGGACCTACCGGTTCAGGTAAAACAACAACTCTTTACGCAGCCCTCGGTGAGATAGCTAAGCCAAACGTAAACGTTATCACAGTTGAGGACCCTGTCGAAAAAGCTATCGATGGAATCAATCAGTGTCAGGTTAACCAGAAGGCAGGTATGACTTTCGCAGCTGCCCTCCGTTCAATCCTCCGTCAGGACCCTGATATCGTTATGATCGGTGAGATGCGTGATGCGGAAACTGCTGATATCGGTATCCGTGCGGCTATCACAGGACACCTTGTTCTTTCAACACTTCATACCAACGACGCTGCTTCAACTGTTGTTCGTCTCGTTGATATGGGTATACCTTCATACATGGTTGCTACTTCACTTATTGGCGTTATCGCTCAGCGTCTTGTAAAGGTACTTTGTCCTTCATGCAAGAAGCCTCGTATGTCAACAGAGGAAGAGAATGAACTTATGGGAATTCCTTCATCTATCCAGATCTATGATCCATGCGGATGCCCTGAGTGTAATAACACAGGATACAGAGGAAGAACTGCTATCCATGAGATCGTTCACTGTACTGCAAAGGTATCTTCTATCATCGCTGCTAACGGAAGCAAGGAAGATATCGAAAAGGCTGCTAAGGCAAACGGTACAAGACTCCTCCGTGATAATGCATCAGAACTTGTTCAGGCAGGCGAAACATCAATTGATGAGCTTGTAAGAGCAACATTCTCAGTATAATCGTTATACATATATATATTAGGAGGAAATTACAATGGGAATCATTAATATTCATAAAATACTGGACGAGGTCAGACTCCTCGGCTGTTCAGACTTGCATTTCACAAATGCTATCGCTCCTGTAGTTCGTCTTAACGGTACACTGAGAACAATGCGCTCACAGTACCCCGAAATGGATGAAGAGGAGATACTGGATATCATCCAGCAGATGACTAACGAGCAGCAGCAGACAAGTATCAATAACCATCACGATACCGACTTCTCTTTCCAGACAAAGAGCGGTTACCGTCACCGTGTTAACGTATACTTCCAGAAGGGCAAGCCTGCTATTGCTATCCGTCTTCTGCGTAACGATATTCCTACTCTTGAGGATCTCGGACTTCCTCCGATCCTTGCTGATTTCGCAATGCGTCCCCGTGGACTCGTTCTCGTAACAGGACCTACCGGTTCAGGTAAGTCTACAACCCTTGCAGGTATGATCGACTTCGTTAATCTCAACAGAAGTGCTCATATCATCACTGTAGAGGATCCTATCGAGTACGTTCACGATCATAAGCGCTGCATGATCAACCAGAGAGAGATCGGTCTCGATGTACCTAACTTCGCACTTTCACTCCGTGCTGCTCTTCGTGAGGACCCGGATGTAATCCTCGTAGGAGAAATGCGTGACTTCGAGACTATCCAGGCTGCTGTAACAGCTGCTGAAACAGGACACCTTGTAATGTCCACACTTCATACAACATCTGCTGCTGATACCATCAACCGTATCATCGACGTTTACCCTGAGCATCAGCAGAACCAGATCCGTACACAGCTCGCAAACAACCTTGTTGCTGTTATCTCTCAGACTCTTATTCCTAAGAGAGACGGTACAGGCCGTATCGCTTGTATGGAGATCCTTAACGTAACCGACGCTATCTCAGCTATGATCCGTGATAACAAGATCCACCTTGTACAGTCTGCTATCCAGACAGGTAAGCAGCAGGGCATGATGTCACTGGATATGGAGCTTGCACGTCTTGTTGCAAGAGGAGTTATCAACGAAGTTGACGCTCTTGAGAAGTGCCTTGACAAGCAGGAATTTTACCGCTTCCTGTCGCAGTTCGGCGGCGGAGCTCAGTAAGATCTGTGAATATATTCCCTCGTTACGGCGGGGGAATATTTCTTTTTTATGAATAATCAGTACAGAAAATATGTTCAATTGTAAACGGAAGAGAAAAGTTGTTCATAATTAGAATGAAATTAGAAAATAATTAATGTCAGATTGTCTTTTTAAGAGGTAAAAACAGCCCGGATCGTGAGACTAAATGTCAGTAATTATGAACGCAAAAAGCATCAAAACAGGTTAATACAATTAATATGTTCATAGAATACTGTGCATTTTGACGAAAAAGACGTCAAAAATGGCCTGTTTTACCGTTTGTATGTAAAAAAAGTGATTTTCATGAAAAAAAATTCAAGAAAGTATTGACATTTTGTGAATGACGTGGTATACTATAATCACAGGAAAGGGAAGGGGTTAAAAAATAAAAAACCTCACATCCCGAAAAAACAAACAGTGCGAAAGCACAAATATTATTTATAAGGAGGGTTTTCATCATGAAAACTACAAAGAAAGGTTTTACACTTATTGAGCTCATCGTTGTTATCGCAATCATCGCTGTGCTCGCAGCTATCCTCGTACCAGCAATGCTCGGTTACATCAAGAAGTCAAAGGTTTCTTCAGCTAACTCAGCTGCTTCAACACTCTACAAGGGCGTAAATACAGCCCTTACAGAAATCGATGAAGCAGGTTGGCCAATCAACAACAATCCTGGCGGAAAGGTTGAGCAAACAACTTTCGGCAAAGGTGGTACAGGCACAGAACCTACAGGCGATACATTCAAGACAAGAGTTGAGAACTTCTGCAAGAACATCGACAAAACATTTGCTGATTATCAGATCCAGATCACAGACGGTGCTTGCACAGCTACAGCTGTAAATACAACTGGTAGCTACAAGGGCACATATCCATCAGGTGTTGTTAATGCAGACAACTTTGATTCAATCACACTTGCTGAGGCATTTGCTCAGGCTGTAGCAAAGGCTGAGGGAAAATAACTGAATAGGTTGTTAAAGCTTAAATGAAAAGGCCCTCTCTCTTCGGAGAGAGGGTTTTTTTAAAAATGGCAATGTGGAAATATAAATAATCAATTAATAAATAATATGTAAGTCGTGTGAAATCGATGGTAGAGAGTTGTATGATTGCACAGTTTTTTCTCTAAAAGTTTGTATCATACTACACAAGCTTTTTATTGACAAATTGTGAATAATCTGGTATAATGTACTTGTATAAGGCAAAGGAGGGATTTGCATGAAGAAGAAAAAGGGCTTTACGTTCATCGAATTTATTATAGTTCTTGCTATAATCGCGATCTTAACGGCGGTATTGGTTCCGACATGGGGCTATTTCCTTAACAGAGCGAGAACAAGACAGAACAACGCTACTGCAAGAATTGTTTTCAATGCGGCTCAGACGGCTGTCGTTGAAATGAATACTAATGAGAGAAATCTGCATGTAGCAGCTGATCAAAGATATGTAACTCCCACATTCTATTTTTACTGGAACGGACGTACAGGATTCAGATGTGATTCTGACGGTAACCAGGATACAACTGCTAATCCGAACAGTGATGCGATTTTTGCAGATTCTATAAACAGAATTTTAGATCATCCGGAGTATGCATATAAGATCTTCGTTTCTGATAATAAAGTGGAGGCGGTTTCTGCCGGCAGAAATGAAGGAGACGTTTACGTTGGCGTTTATCCTATAAGTCTTCAGGATGCCGAGGATCAAGGAATGATTGACGGTACCACGCATAGGAACATACGTCGCGGAGCAGCAGTCGGCGTTCCACTTGATCAGTTTTCTGTTTGATTGATTGCTAATAAAGCGCAGCTGAAAAGGCTGCGCTTTTGTTTATACAGCCGATATACGATTTGTACAAAAACTGATGAATATTAACGATGAAGTT
>Ga0116147_1000035_pt1:145000-147666 | contig 147666 bp, 128 predicted proteins | sample AD_JPNHG3_MetaG_FD_89749 | JGI IMG/M metagenome (GOLD analysis project Ga0116147, IMG submission 89749) | Active sludge microbial communities of municipal wastewater-treating anaerobic digesters from Japan - AD_JPNHG3_MetaG | ecosystem: Engineered > Bioreactor > Anaerobic >...
GCCTGAACTGAAACATCTAAGTAGGGCGAGGAAGAGAAATCAACCGAGATTTCCTAAGTAGTGGCGAGCGAACGGGAAAGAGGCCAAACCAAAGGAAGCAATTCTTTTGGGGTTATGGACTGCATTTAGTATTATAGATCTTTAGCCGAACGGTGTGGGAAAACCGATCAGAGAGCGTGAAAATCGCGTAGGCGAAAAGGAGATATAGCGAGCAGGATCCAGAGTACCGCCGGACACGTGAAACCCGGTGGGAAGTCGGGGGGACCACCCTCCAAGCCTAAATACTACCCAATGACCGATAGAGAATAAGTACTGTGAAGGAAAGGTGAAAAGAACCCCGGGAGGGGAGTGAAAGAGAACCTGAAACCCTGTGTTTACAAGCACATAGAGTCCGTCAACGGATGATATGGTACCTTTTGTAGAATGGTCCGGCGAGTTATGATATGCAGCAAGGTTAAGTACTTAAGGTATGGAGCCGAAGCGAGAGCAAGTCTTAATAGGGCGTCAAGTTGTATGTCATAGACCCGAAACCGGGTGACCTAGCCATGTCCAGGCTGAAGTGGAGGTAAAGCTCCATGGAGGGCCGAACCGACCCCCGTTGAAAAGGTGGCGGATGAGGTGTGGCTAGCGGAGAAATTCCAATCGAACCCGGATATAGCTGGTTCTCCCCGAAATAGCTTTAGGGCTAGCGTTGTAAATGATTACCGGAGGTAAAGCACTGAATTGGCTAGGGGCCGAGAGGTTACTGAACCATATCAAACTAAGAATGCCGGCTAATTGAATTACAGCAGTCAGACTACGTGAGATAAGTCTCGTGGTCGAAAGGGAAACAGCCCAGACCCACAGCTAAGGTCCCAAAATATATTTAAGTGGAGAAGGATGTGGAGTTGCATAGACAACCAGGATGTTGGCTTAGAAGCAGCCACTCATTAAAAGAGTGCGTAATAGCTCACTGGTCGAGTGACTCTGCGCCGAAAATTCAACGGGGCTAAAATATATACCGAAGCTTGGGCTTGTACAGCAATGTGCAGGGGTAGGGGAGCGTTGTGTAAGAGGAGAAGTCGTAGCGAAAGCGGCGGTGGATTTTACACAAGTGAGAATGCCGGAATGAGTAGCGAGAATTATGTGAGAATCATAATGGCCGAAAGTCTAAGGTTTCAGAAGGCAGGTTCGTCCGCTTCTGGTAAGCCGGGAGCTAAGGCGAGGCGGAAACGCGTAGCCGATGCACATACGGTAGAAATTCCGTAGCCTCCATCAATTTAAGCACAGGGACACTTTTGAAGGGTTTAGCCGAGCGTTGGTTGCCTCGGTCGTAAGGGACTGCGAATGAGCGGGAAGTAAACTTGGAAGAAGGCGAGAAAAGCTGTGTGAATAGAAGATGGAGCCCGTACCGCAAACCGACACAGGTAGACAGGAAGAAGATTCTAAGGCCAACGGGAGAAGGGTTGTTAAGGAACTCGGCAAGTTGACCCCGTAACTTAGGGAGAAGGGGTGCTCTTTAATGGAGCCGCAGAGAATAGGCCCAAGCGACTGTTTAGCAAAAACACAGCTCTATGCTAAATCGAAAGATGACGTATATGGGGTGACACCTGCCCGGTGCCGGAAGGTTAAGAGGAGGAGTGAGAGCTCTGAATTGAAGCCCCGGTAAACGGCGGCCGTAACTATAACGGTCCTAAGGTAGCGAAATTCCTTGTCAGGTAAGTTCTGACCCGCACGAATGGTGTAACGATTTGGGCACTGTCTCAACAACCCGCCCGGCGAAATTGTAGTACCGGTGAAGATGCCGGTTACCCGCGACTAGACGGGAAGACCCCATGGAGCTTCACTGTAGCTTAATATTGAATTTCGGTATTTCATGTACAGGATAGGTGGGAGACTGGGAAGTACAGGCGTCAGCTTGTATGGAGTCGACCTTGGGATACCACTCTTGGAGTGCTGGAATTCTAACCTGTGGCTTTGAAACAAGTCAGGGGACATTGTTAGGTGGGCAGTTTGACTGGGGCGGTCGCCTCCAAAAAGGTAACGGAGGCGCTCAAAGGTTCTCTCAGCATGGATGGAAACCATGCTTTTGAGTGTAAACGCAAAAGGGAGCCTAACTGCGAGACTGACGGGTCGAGCAGTAACGAAAGTTGGAGTTAGTGATCCGGCGGTATGAGAGTGGAATTGCCGTCGCTCAACGGATAAAAGCTACCCTGGGGATAACAGGCTGATCTCCCCCAAGAGTCCACATCGACGGGGAGGTTTGGCACCTCGATGTCGGCTCATCGCATCCTGGGGCTGAATTCGGTCCCAAGGGTTTGGCTGTTCGCCAATTAAAGCGGTACGCGAGCTGGGTTCAGAACGTCGTGAGACAGTTCGGTCCCTATCTGTCGTGGGCGTAGGATATTTGAAAGGAGCTGTCCCTAGTACGAGAGGACCGGGATGGACGCACCTCTGGTGCACCAGTTGTCACGCCAGTGGCACAGCTGGGCAGCTATGTGCGGAACGGATAAACGCTGAAGGCATCTAAGCGTGAAGCCGACCTTAAGATAAGATATCCCTTCGTAAGAGTAAGACCCCTCAAAGACTATGAGGTTGATAGGCCTGAAGTGTAAGCATGGTGACATGTTCAGCTTGTAGGTACTAATCGGTCGAGGGCTTTTCCTTTTGATTCATGTAAAGAGTTC